>Ga0210059_1010012_pt1 | contig 14703 bp, 4 predicted proteins | sample Ectturendosymbi2_FD_188042 | JGI IMG/M metagenome (GOLD analysis project Ga0210059, IMG submission 188042) | Ecteinascidia turbinata endosymbiont from Florida, USA - Sample 2 (SPAdes) (version 2) | ecosystem: Host-associated > Tunicates > Ascidians > Unclassified | place: Key West, Florida...
TCAAATTAGTATACAGCATGATGCTGCGTGCTCCTGAAGCCAAAAACTAACAACTGCCTCTGTATTTTATAATAAGGGTTCGTTGTGACGTTGGACGGCAATGCCGCGCCATCACAAATTGTATTTACTCAAATGTTGCAGCTCCTTTCTGTCAACTGCCTGCTTTTACTATATTAACTAGTTATTTTATATGGTCTTAGGACTTTTGGATTAGGAAGGTAATTCATGTGTCAGTTGTATTCATTCTAGTAGGTTTTGTCATTTTAGTAGGTATTTTGACATCGCTTCTTGCAGGTTTTTTGACACTTTTATTTATTCTAGCAGATTTGGTCTGTTTCACACTGGATGAACTTACTGTAATGTACCCAGGGTGGAATAAAGGTTCCTCTTGGCAATCTGCGCCCTCTGCGTTGTTGCTGGAAAAGAGTTAAACCATTTGCTGATCAAAATGCTGACGTCGCCCGAAAGATAAAGTCGGCACCCAGAAATGCTAATGCCGACTGCCGCTGTCAGCCAACGACGCACATCAGAAGAGGCTCTACCAAGTTTGTGAGGATAACACTCCGGTCAGCAAGTCCTTGCCGCAGGGTGTGCAGTTACAATTGAAAGCGATGTACGGAAGTAACAAGGCAGACTATTGCTATTTTAAACATAAAAGGCAGTCCAGCGAAAGGTAAAAACCGGGTGAAGATGATGTTAGCAGAGAAATACAAAATGTCTGCTTAAAAATGCAACCTTTGTGGAAACAATATTCAGCTATAAAAACATTTAAGTGTTTTACCCTCGCCATGACTTTCAGAACGCGCTGCTGCTGGGCCTTGCCAGCCCAGTATCGAGCAAGGTTTGTTGCGAATCTACTCTAACACATTGATGACGCAACAAGAAAGCCACGTAGGGTGGGAGGGATTGATAAAGATAAAGCACGGATGTCACGAGCGGCGATGATTGCAATGATCACGAATCGCAGGTCGATGACGTCATGACGCGATGAAGACGAAGAAGTGGTTATATGAAAAGAAAACACATGACTGTTAGATTCCGAAAAAAGTGCGACAAATGCCAATGTTTCGTGATCTGCGAGCGTTGAAATTACCGGTGGTCACTTCCACTCCGTCACTGACAAAAAAACAAACAGAAAGAGTTAGTTGGTTTGCCATTGTCGATAAAAACTTGGCTAAAATTTCAAAACTAAAGTTTCTTGTTTTTAATCCTTTGCTTTTAAGACATGTTCACAAAGCAATAGAGGTCGCATTTCAGAAAAGTGCTTTACATAAACATTCGTGCATCCCTTAAGGTTTTAAGGTTATTTGATACGGTCTGTTCATTTTAGGAAAAGCGAGGATAGACCGTGACTATTATAAGATCTTCAATTTCTCAACGTTTTTACAAGGTTAGGTTCTTTGCAAAAAAGAGATGGAATTTTTGTTTGTGTGCAAGCGAACAAATACAAATTCGGTGCATTTCTTGATACATCCATATATGTAACAAACTGCAGAAGCACCACATCATGCAAAAAGTTTTGAAAAGGTCAAAAGAGTTTTTGAAACAGTGAGAGCGAATAGATAGGCATAAAACAACATACCTGAACTTGGTCAAACGCACAATTTGACAGATTTTTATCGACCGGCAACGTGTTTCACAAAACGTAGCAATTCGTTTTATTTATTCGTGAAAACCAGATATTTCAGCAAGAAATAAGTTTTCATAGTTCCCCAATTTTTTATTATAGAATAAAATGAACTTAGCTCTGGCGTTTAGCTTAGCTTTAACAAAGAAATAGGTTACACCTTTGTGATTTCGGAAATGAAGATCTTAACAATTATATCAATGCAATACACTTTTCAGAGTGCATTGGCCATGAAACTAGGGAAAAGTTAGAGGAAACAGCTATATAACATGTAAAATGGCATCTGAATACAAAAATATCAAATGCATCTGGTCAGTTGTTTTCTTAAATGTTCCATCTTTTCTTTCAAACGAAGAAATAAACATTTAGGTCAAACGTTGCTAATTTTCAAAACTGAATAAACTCCAGTATTAGGACAAGGAAATAACTGAAAACTGGAGCGACAGCATATTTGGTAAAAGCAAGATATTAAAAGCAGTATTTTATGTACAAGAACAAGTAAAAATTGCAACGTCAAACTTACGCCTCTCCGTCTTGACCAAATGTGACTTGAGGAAGAAAAAGACCCAAGGCGATCAGTAGGTAGAAAACCTTCATTGTAGATGTTTTACGTTTTAACTTGAACGGAAAAGTAACCAGTTGAAGTACTACTACACCTAACACGATTGCTGCATAAAGATTTAATTAAAACAAAGATTAAGACTCGTACATTTTAAGTTAAGCTACCAAACACTTGAAGCAATTTTGCTCTTTACACAAAGGCACTTTGACTTGTTTCAAAGGTCCAGAATTCTTAATTGCATGTGCGTTATTTGATCAAATGCGATATCTAACTTTATGTCTGAAACGTAGCTAATACCATCTTGCAGCGAGTTTTTCTTTCCTACCTACTTCTACGAAATTTCAGATGTATCTTTCAGGGAGTTAGGGAACAGGTTGTAACAAGCGAAACAGAGGTAATGCCCTGCCTTCCGTTTTTCCCATTTTGTTTTCTAAGAAGTTTTTTTTCTTTTTTAGTCCATTATACACTTTCGAACTTTAATAGAATGTGGGGTCGAAAACAAGTTTGAACGATGGATAAAAAAAAACTTTTCACGCCATCAAGCAAACTCTATGTTATTGAAAAAGTAAAACAGCAGATTAAACAAACGTTGGTTGTTCGCTGGCGCAGTGAAACATTAAAAACCGAACTGTTTGCTGCCACCTGATCGTTGAAAGACAACTGCTTTTCGTCTAGTATAAAATCTAATCGTTAAAATACTTTTTCTGATTCGTTTGTGCGTAGGTCACTGCCAGTAACGAGACGGGCACAGCATTTGAAACAGAACGAGCTCAGTGCGAACATCAGCTCAAAGCCACGAAGTCACCAAGCCGGCAGAATACTTAAGCGCTGTCGTCCGCCAATCAGAGCCTCCCATGCAAGTTGTAGATCGATGTGTCGCAAACGCGCTCGTGATGACGGCATAAAGTGGTCGCTATTGAAGAATCGATTTCATCTTTTCGAGTGCTGACGAATAATTCAAAAAAGGCGTTTTTCTAACAATTTCAAATACGACAGCGTTTCCCGGTCAAGTGCCTTCGAGTGCCGCCGATAGTTTTCAACCTACCACCTGGTGTCCCACTCGGGAGCCACGTCAGCCTCGAGAGGCAGCAAGTCGGGTACATTTGTTTTGGGCGTGGAGGTATGAGCCACGTCTCTTCCGGCAAATTGGTCGCAACGTGTCAGTCAGGTGGCTTCATCACTTTCACTTTCATTTACGTGGTCTTTGCTTGGATTGGCACGAAGTATAGCCATTGAGCATCCGGCTACCACGTGGAAAACTTTGTTTGGGCATTTGAAATTAAACAAGCTGCTATCACTCTGTGAGATGTTATTGTTTCCAATTTTTAACTGGATATCTGCACTAGAAGATTTGATAAGCAACTTCTAAAACTTTAAGAACATACACGCCCTCTTTTTGCTTAGTTTATTATTGTTTTATGTGCCATTGCTTTTAGATAAGCAAAATATTACTGAAAATTTGAAATGTAATATTTTGACTTAAAAAGGAAGCTGTGCCACATGAAAGCCAGGATTTCTGGCCGAAACTTGCCTTGTTTATTTCACTATTTGAAATAGATAACTGACGTTTTTGTAATACTTTGTAATTGTGCTTTGGTAACATGCTACATAATGTCAATGTCTTCACAAAAGTACCAGGTAACTCGCATAGTATAACCAAGTATGACTAGTTAACTCACAGGTTCCCGGCCTGGGATACATGTACCCCTAGGGGTACATTTGCCTATCCGAAGGGGTACATTTAACTTTAGGAATAGAAGAGAAATATATATTTACATATCTTTTATTTCCAAATACTTATACATATATCAGTGAATATTATTTTCAAAAAACGTTATATGCTTATTTTAAAATATAAATATGATTAAACATGATAAAATATTTTGTCATAAAAAGTTTAGGGGTACATGTTCATCTGTCAAAATTCTGAAGGGGTACATGCTTGACTTTCGAAATGCTGAAGGGGCACATGCTCATCTGTCAGAATGTGGAAGTGGTACATGGTCAAAGAAAGCTTGGGAACCCCTGGTTAACTCAATAAAATAAATGTGATCAGGTTGAAGTTAACAGCATAGATGCTGGCATTAAAGTCGCCATTTGAGAAAACGTTGCAGTACAGTCCACACAAACTTGTGACTTCGCACCCCAACGTGTTCAAATGAAATAATTGTGTCTGTACAATGGCGGATCCATCTAGTAAGGTTAGGGGGGCGATTTCAGTAATATTTGGTAGTCAAGGCTCATAGCAACTTCACTACTGTAAGAGAGTTGAAGCATACTTCACAACATTGCTATGACAAAACAGTGTACAACAAAATGACCGTATATCGCGAATGATGTTTTCCGAATTGTGCAAAATCATGGTGAATAAAGTCATTTTCTTAGGTTTTATGGGGGCGATCGCCCCCCCCCTGGATCCCGCCCCTGTGTCTGTAAGTTGTAATACCTTTGTTCTTTTGTGTGTATTTCGCCATATAGCAAACACATTAGCACCACTTCCATCTCAATATCGAAATGTCAAAGAGTTTAATTTGCATACAGTGACAGACCTCCTACTAAGGCAGATGCGTTGCTCATAGCGTTCATTGTCAATCTTTTGCAATTGGTACTGATTTATTATTGGCTACTTGGGTTTCGTCTGGTGCACGGTTGAGACGAGGAACATTGAACTGCTTCATTAGTCACGACAGAGATAAAAAACAGATGCAGCTGGTCAAATAAATTTTGAGCATTTGTCGTAACACCGACATCGACAAAAAGATAGTGCAGTACACTGAAATATACATTGTTCCTTTTTCAGTTGATAGGAAATGGAACTATGCCTCAATGCTTCGGATCTCTCTACTGTTACTTTTGGAAGTCACCAAAGTTATTGTGAGCCTCGTCTAGGGAAAATACTTCTTTGTTATCGGTGTTTTGTTTCTGAAAAGTGATGACGTTTCTGCTTAATTTTTTTTGCAAGTATTTTTTTCTCGTAGCACGGGTATAAGATAATTACTTTCCTTTCGTTTTACGTTTTCTTGCTGCTTTTTTGTCCTTGAAAAATTTTCGTTTGTTGATTTCATTTGCATCTGATCGCTCAAATACCCCCCGCAAAAAAACTTGTTCGCGAATAAAGCCAAGAAATTCATTTAAAAGTTGATGACTATTTTGCAGAGATATATTGTTCAAGAATCCTGAAACAGATAAAGTTTACCGCCAACTATTCGCATACACTTGTTTGCACATCAGCTACACAACTTCGACAAGCTCACAGATTTAGTTGTTTATGGTCGTCATTTCCCATGAAGCCACTAGTCTTATTTAAACCACCAAGTCATACCTCGCTCAAACGCAAGATGCTGGTGTTTTAAATGCACTTCTAAACATTTTGGCCATTTTACAGGTAATCAGTGCATGGAAAGCATTGACAGAGGTGTCATGCCAAGGCCGTCCTAAATGATAACCTGGTGGCAGCAACTCAGTGCTTGAACAATGAAGAAAATGGCATCGTTTTCGCATGGTGAGGATCAGGCCCGTAGCCACCAGGGTTGAGAAAAGCCCGTTTTTTTTAAAAAATCCCAACCCACCTGTTTTTTTGGGTTAAAAAAATCCGTGTTTTCTTGTTTTTTTTGAAAAGAAAGGAGATTTTGTTCTCTTTTCAAACAAAACAGAAAAAAACATTCTGAATTGTTTTTATTCCATCATGCAATATCACTATTTTCAGAATTACACAATAATAACTTGTCATACCTATTATGGCATTCAAAAGTGAGGGTAAAGAAATGTACCCCATCTTTATTTTCGCAATGTGTTGTTGGTCAGTTCACTCGTAAGTGGTAAGGCTTGGCAAGTATGCGACAGCAAACAGAGAAAACCACTCCTGGACAAACTCTGCAGTTTCACGTCAAGTTTATGTGCACGCCTGCTAGCTCAGCATCTATAGAGTGTATTTTTTCAATGTATGATTTGGTATGGTCCAACATCAGAAAAAGTTTAGTAGAGAAGACAGAAAAATTGGTTAAAATATACCGATTGCGCAGAGCTGAAGAACACAACCATTAGAATTTACTCGAACTGTTCGATTATTCTCTCTTTATTTCGTTGTTGTTCGTTTTTGTTTGATTAAAAAAATTTACAGTCAACTGTACAAGTGTCCTGCTTATTTTATTTTTTACTTCTTAGTAGATTTTTCAAAGGAAAAGTAAAGAGTGGGTTTTTTTTGAGTGGCCTTTTTCAAAAAAAATCCGGGTGTTTTTTTTACGTTGTTTTTTTTACAACAACCCTGGTAGCCACGGAGGACGGTCAGGGGCGATGTCCCTCCAAATTTTTTTGTGCTGTCTTAAATTTTGTTGCGTCCCCCAATTTTTTGAAGCATACAATAAAAACAAAGATCTTGTCCCCCTAAAACCGTAAATCCTGGCTACGGGCCTGGTGAGGATGCAATTCAACTGGAATCAAAGTGGTTAAGCACTTTTTTCTGATCAAAAAGATGATTGTTCTGCATCCAACAAAGCCAGTGTACCATTAAAATGCACATCGTCTAAATAAATTCATTTGGTAATTTCCTACAAGACATATGTATCTCTTGAGACACACGACTACTCGATGAATTGAAATGATGTCGGTTTTGAAAACATAAATGTGTTCACAAATACAAAATATAAATCCGTTATGTCTAATCTTGATGTTGGCGCCCATTCATCGCATGAACAGGAGTGAGCAGCCTGCTGTACTGCGGCAGGATTCATCCGCGCCAGTCTCCAGTTTATTCGGCAAGTTTATTTCCAGGCGAGTTGCCTACACATTCACGTATGTTTTATGCCCATGTGTTTCGGATACTTCTAGTGTTGCACAATGTACATACTACTACTTGTGGTCATTTTCCATCACCAAAACATCAAAAATGATTGTTGATTTGTTGCATTTTCTCAAATGCAATTGGACCAACAAAACACAAGTTTTGCATTGTCAATAATAGAAACTTCTCACGGTAGTTTTCGAAAGCTAAACAGCTAATTCACAATTAAAATTCATCAGATTTGCAAAGAGTTTTGTTAGGATGTATTTATTACCAAGACTACTGTAGCTCTGTTTTGAATAACTCATTCCGTATTAAGTTTGGAGAGTTCATTTTTGAGGTACTAGGCCTTGAAGGAACACATGCTTTTTGATAAAATGACCCTGTCCATCTAACGAACACCTTACAAATTTAATAGGCTTTGGAATTTTTTAATTTAATGCAGTTGACTGAGTTGTTACCGAAAACCTGCAACGTCACTGCAGCGACAAGTAATTTGCATAAAGTGACATCATCGCATACATTCTTCTGGCTCTTTGTAAGTCTTGCGTGCTTTGTCTGACCAGATCTATGAGCTTTAATGTTACGTCGGGACTTTGAACCGCACGGCATTTAAAAACATACTTGCTTACTTGAAATATCCGCCGTTTATAGTGTTACAAATTTCTGAAGCTTGAAGAAAAACTACGTGAGATGAAAAGCACTCGCTTGCGTGAGAACGAGTGCGCATAATTGCTGCGCAGTGAAGCCTGCTTTATCTGACTGATCATTTGAAGTGACGTTTGAAGTAGCGATTAAGTAAAAGGTTCTTTACATGTTAACACGAGTTTCCTCTCCTTGAGAAGGTTTCAAAAAACACAAAAATGCAAAAACATATCTTTACTGCGCAAAAACTTTCAAAATATTTGCAGGCACATAGCAATAGAAATTGATTTCATAGAAATAGTTGTTACGATTTCAGTAATACCAAGTTGCTTTTATGGCTTCCTGTGAAACTTTTTTGCATGAGATGTCCTGGAATAGAGTCCACGTGTTCTTAATCTTGAGTCCCACGTACACAAAAATATAGTTCTTGTGTACATTGTACTGAGCTATGTACGCGTGTGACCTGAAATAGTTTATTCGTATGAGATAGAGTCCGCGTTTGTTTTTCAGAGATTTTCGCGTTGAAGGTAAAACAAAGGGCAGTTTACGAGAGCACCTTTTGTGTGACCATCAAGTAGTTAGTGTTTCAGGATCAACAAACTATCATTGAAATTTTATGTTTCAAAAGAACAGTCTTAAAAATAATTTTCTCCACCACGGCAACACACGTTCAGTTGGTGACATGGGTAGAGGCTTTTGAAGTAGAGGAATTTTTCTCAGTGGATTTGGTTTTCGTGACATTTCTTGCAAAACCGTTTTGAAACACTTGATTATTTCAATAGGTAATAACTCAGTAGAATAGGGAGAGGAATCTATCAGATAAAGACGAAAGCAACACAATTTGATCGAAATTTGGAGTTTTTAGTAACGGTTATGTCTCAAAAAGCGCAAAATCGTTCTCTTCCTGAAATACTCAATCCCCAGTCAAGGCAAACTGAATGAAATTTACTGTTTTCAATAAATATGTTTATAGGACTGGGTCGTTTTATGTTTCCGGATTGTAACTCAAACAGTACACTGGAATGGTTATTTTGCTAAATGACAACATGATTTGTTGTGGGTAAAAACACTGGAGACTATAGTTTTGTTGAATGCACATGAAAAAATAAACATATTTCACTACCATAAACCTGCATGAATTTTCTTATACAACTGCAATGAAACAGATTGTATCATAAAGGCTTTGCACAAATTCTTTTTGTCATAAAAGGCTATTATGCAAGCTTTTCGCCCAAACATAAAAATAAAGAAACGTATGCTATCCGAAGACGAAATATGCCTCTCCGTGATTAGAAGCAAGGCGATTCCTTTTGGCTCAATCGTGAATTATCACAATCATCTTCACCAAGTTTTTGTTGTCACAAAAACAGTTTTGAGTAATTTTCCATCAACGTCATACCCTTTTTTGTGTTCATTGTAACGCATCCAGTTACCGCCAGAATTTCACAGCTTGCAAGTACCCATACCATTAGGGAGTTCCCCGTCTGGAGTGGATCTTCACCAGTCGGCGTAATTACTTGCTGTTGTACCAGAGCAGGAGAAATTAGTTTTTTTTACAATTGCGTGACACTAGGAAGGTTGGTAACAAGTATTACCAATTGCGATGAAGTGTTCACCAGATAAGATTTTTATGGATATTTGTATTTAACCAACGCAACGCAAGATTTTTATCTACCTGTGGGCCGTAGCATTATGACGCTAACGAACGAATGACCGTATGGCGTGCTTGAACCTCACTGGAAACAGCTTTTACATCTTATTTCCTGCGAAAGGTATCGTGAGTTACAGAGAAGTCATTTCTAGCAATTTAAACGTTTGTTTAAAAGTAACTTGTCAGCTCGATGGCCGAGCGCTTTTAAACACCGGTGAATAAACTCAATAACTTAAATGTTAGATGTTTCAAAATTGCCAAAAAGTATTGCGGGCCGCACTAAATGCCTCGCAGGCCACGTGCGTCCGGCGGGCCGCGTGGCTGAGTCCCTGGTTTAATGTAAGCAAAAGTGAGACGGTAGTTGGTAACATCGATGGTTTTATTTTGCATTGTGATGGAATATGTCTGTGAGGTGATCATAATAACAAGAAATCACCCTAGCAATTAGCGCTCTGCGCTTTGGTTGAAGTTTGTAATATAGTTTTGCTATTGTCATGCTTGTGCTGAAAACAGCAAGTAATTTGCTGAATCGATGTGAATTAAAAAAATCTTGCGGCTGAAAGATAAATAAGATTGTTACAACGGTGGGAATTGTCAGCATGTTGCAGCTAACCTTGCAAATGCGCATCTGACGTAAGGCTCTCAAAATAGAAACCACGTGTACCGGCAAAGACAAAGACCGTTACTGCTTGAACAGTGGGAAAATCTGCCTACGTCAATCTGACTTGTCCAAGTTGGGCAGTAAAAACAGATACTGTAAATGAAAGCAGTGTGGATTGTCGTTGTTTTAAAAGATCTAGATCTTAAAAGAGAAAAAAAGTATTTCTTAAACTGTAGTTTCGGACATGTTATCAACACTATGCAGTGGTGTTTTCTCCTCAATCCAAGCAGTAAGTTCAGTTTCAAAACATTTCCAAATAGCCTTCTGCAAAGCTGCAAGTTTCCCATGAAGACTGTTTTGCTGCTTTTCTGTACTTTCATGATTTTTGTTTTTGCATTTCCCAGTTGTCAGTTTTATTTTGAAATAACATGCTTCGCTGCCAATTAGGTTGTTCGCTAAAATACATCGAACAGTAGTTACCCAACAATTACTCTTCATCATCGTTTGAGCACTTCTTTCAATCCACTGTTCTGGCCGCATTATTTCTCGGGGAAGGTGTAGAGCAGTCATTAGATTGTTTCGTTATTGATTAGCCAACCGGTTATTGACTAGTCATTATTAAAAAGCTGTGAGATTCTGTATTAATCCTTTTTAATAGATAGAAGGCATGTTCATATAAAAATGAAGTTCATCTGCAAAAAATTGCCCAAATGCTTGCTGTTCAAACAACTGCATCGCTCAAAAGGACAAACCAGGGGAGCCAATATAACTGTATATTTTGTAGTTGCAAATTTCAAAAATACTGTACCCACAAGAAATGGTTTCGATATATCATTTAGATTTATAATTCAACATGTTTCAATCTTCGTTTTTCTGGATGTAGCATCTTGACCTCGTGCGAATGCTTCTGTGTATTTTGAGTCGTTGAAGGCTTAAAAAAGATTCATAACTTGAGAACCCTTTTGACTTTGGTCGCAACGCCTCAAGTGCCAGGGCGTATGCTAGGGTGTGGATGGGTGTGTTGGGGTTAAAATACCCCCTTGAGCTTAATACTTTACAAACATTTTATTACCTGCACAAAGGAGATTAATTGTTTTCTCATACTTGTTGCTTGTTAATTTGTCGACTTAATGCAAATATCACGGAATGAATTTGCATGCAAATTTCAAGAAACATGGTAAATGGTCCAAAAAGTAACAAGTAGGTTTTGGTGGGAATCTGGGTTATTGTCTGCATCCAGAAATCATCTCACTACTTTTTGCAGACCTTTCCTCCACTATGCATGTTGAATCCCCCGACATTGGATCTTGAAAACCGGGGTGTGCGTCAGCCAGTTCAGCCGCACGCTTTTTATGCTCCATTACTCGTATTCGACAAGACATTATAGTGCAGCCTCATTTTGCAGTTGTAAATTGCTCTGACGTAGTGATGAGTGTGTTTGACTCCCCTGTTTTAATGCGCAGCCTGATATTTTTGCAGTTATGAACTGCTGTGTCGTAGCGTTCAGTTTATTTCCTCCGATATCGTAATCTGGAGCGCTGATAGTTTATATTCAGTGCAATGACACAGAAAACAAGTAGAGTGCGTGTAAAAGAATATCCATATTATGTTAAACATTGGTTTGGAAACATGAATATGACGTCAAATTGTGACGTCCCAAACAACGCACACCAAATACAAATGACCACCATATGCCACTGAATGAAACCCCCCGTGCAAATTTTCTGCGACACGCCACTACTCAAGTGTGAAGCCTGTCTTTTCCACTGTGTCGCAAAATGTTAAAAACCCATTTAACAGAACAAAAGATCACTTTGCTCAGTCGGCTCGAGTCAACGTCACTGCGACTTTTCCGCTCAAGCTGTATTCAACCGCGTTGCTGTTGCTTAACACGTTTCAAGTAACCTGATCTCTGTGGTTGTTTTTGGTGAGTGCAAACGTACGTGCGTGGCTTGTTGACCGCTTCAGACCTTATCTGGACTCAACAGAGCCCGAGGAACGCCCCCTGTACTAGCCAAAGTGGGTCCCTGATGATACGGGGCCTCCAAATCTGACTGAGGAACTTTGTTGGGGCATATAGAGACACTAGAACTGAACTCACCAAGAACTGATTTCGTACATTCCATCTTCAACATTCATATCTATCTAATATGTCAAGGAAGTTGATCTTCCCACGACGCATGGCTTCCTGCTATCTGAGCCAATCATTGCTGACTACGAAGTGGATTGTGGGTAGCTTTGTTGTTCAGCATTTGCTTTGGTAAGCTGGCTGTTGTCTAAGTTACGTTGCTGAATCCACGTTTTTTGTAAGCATTTTTAGTATAGTCTAAATAAAACATATTCAGGAAAATTATGTTGTACTGTGGACCTGTTTTGTATCATTTCACTGTACAAGAATACAATAGCATGTTTCTAAGGTGTATAATCAGGCAAAATCGTATTCGTAACCCACGCCAGTAATATCCAGTGAATCTTGCATTAGAGTTTTCCAATGAAAATTCAACACTTTACACTAATGAGAAATTCAGTTATTTAACCAACAGCACTGTATCTTTAATGACAGCACAGTTATTTTAGCCAATGAGCAATCGTTTTGCTGCAGTGTTTGGAAGCCTTTGTCACAAGATGGCGCTAATTTTATTCACATTGTGAAAATTAACATTGTGTGTTTGTCTACAAATGTTTCCATTTTTCAACGATATACCACAGACAGGTGAGACTTTGTGCAAATATTCAAGTTAGTAATTTAGCAAAATATTTTATTGTTTGCGTGGCATTCTTTTTGTTGTCGTGTTTGTCTATGTGGTTTTGTAATGGATGTTTCACTGCTATTATGCTAGTTTGGAAAATCGTAGCCTAACTACTCTTTGCAACAATCAAAAATTTTCCTCTTCTATTGTGAATTTAGGAAAACAGTCTGATGTCACAATAGAAGGTTGTCCTTCCTTAAATGACAAAGTTGAGCAGTTCTTTTAAATAATAAAAGTAACGATCACCTTCCGCGGTTGTGCACTGAAATTTTATTTGATTAGTCATTTAAATTAAGTTCACGCTCTTGCAGTTTCTATCTGTTTTGGTTGGCTGTTTTATTTTAAATGACTACCTCTAAAATTTAGTTGACGGCAATGCTATAAATATGGAACTGTTTGGTCTCGCCGCTGTTTTTCAGAAGCGCCTTGTTCATCTACGCGTGTGCTTTCGCTATTATTGCTGTTTCTTGCATTTTGGTTTTTCCTTTGAAAATGACCTGTCGTGTGGTAGGCCGAAACGGTAGGATGTTTTCCTAATGAATTCACATCAGAATAGCAAAAAATTGACTAAAGAATGTCGGATGGCAAACACGCAATATGATCCTCAGATCTTCCATTTTCTTACCACACAACCCACCAATATGTCAAATGCAATATGTGTTATATTGGGCGCCCCAAACACAAGGCTTGGGAGGAGGCCCAAGCCACCTAGCACCGGCCCTGAGACTCAGTATGCTTCAGATTTTCCACCGATGACAGGAAACTGCAATTTCTTTGCAGCTTCAACTTGATGATTTGTTCTGAAAAAGAATCTCAAGATGTGAAATCACACAACATGGAAAAACATTTTTGTGATTTGATGCAAAATAAGTTAATAAATTTTTGATTTGCCAATAGTTCTCTTGCTTGAAATAATGAACAAGTATATTTTTTATAATTTTATCAGAAAATATTATCTAAAAAGCGTTATTATCTGTCTTGTGGATTATAATAATGTGTACTGTGAAACTTGTACAGAGAGAAATCCATTATTATGCAAAAACAATAATCACATTTTTATACACAAAACTAGAGAGGTGTTATGCACAAAAATATAATGCTTTTATAAACAACTATGGTACTATGGAATATATTAAACAAACATGCATCCTTGAATTACATTTGTGATGTGAATAAACACTTTAAAGTAAAAAATAATTTAAAGTTGTAGATATTGTATGAAAAGCAGCATATGACGAAAAGTTAAACCAAGCAAGAAAAATTTATTTATCCACATTTTCTAAAACATTTTAGTTACTGATTTCGGTGAAATGACTGTTTCGTCAGATTTGTCGCTTTTGATGTATTCATTCATTTGCAAAGTTTATAAAAGTTTTTCCACTGACTTGATTCAGGGCAGGCCAGAACGTATTTATAAATGAGCCTGAAAACGTATTTCAGGCAGTTACATGAAAAACGAACATTCCGCTTTATTTTGATGAAACCTTCGCCCGTTTCGTTTAACTTCAGATTTGTTGGGTTCGCAAGTCACGACCACGTTTTTGCTTCGAAGGATTATGACGTAATAATATCTTGCAGAGCTTAGGAAATTATGAAGTGGATTAATGGGAAATGCCACCGAACGTACTCGACAAAGCGTAAAGTTTGAAAATATTAGTTCAACTGAGAAACAGTAAAATATGCTCTCCTTCGTAGATCGTCCACAATTTATACATCAATGCGTTTAAATAAATATGAGAAGGTCAATTCACAACAACCAACACCAAAGGCACAGCCAGGCGTTGTCAAGCAACTTGTGAAATAGAAACGCCGTTGAATTGTGATTCCTAAACACATGAATGATTGGTGACTTTCCACACATTCCACGTGACCAACCAATCTAACGAAAACCTCGAATATTGAATAGGCTTTGGAATTTTTTAATTTAATACAGTTAACTAACTTGTTACCGAAAACCTGAAACGTCACTGCAGCGACAAGTAATTTGCATAAAGTGACATCATCGCATACATTCTTCTGGCTCTTTGTAAGTCTTGCGTGCTTTGTCTGACCAGATCTATGAGCTTTAATGTTACGTCGGGACTTTG
>Ga0210059_1010013_pt1 | contig 14701 bp, 8 predicted proteins | sample Ectturendosymbi2_FD_188042 | JGI IMG/M metagenome (GOLD analysis project Ga0210059, IMG submission 188042) | Ecteinascidia turbinata endosymbiont from Florida, USA - Sample 2 (SPAdes) (version 2) | ecosystem: Host-associated > Tunicates > Ascidians > Unclassified | place: Key West, Florida...
ACTCCCTGCGCAACTGTGTTGATCATCTGGCAGCTCTTTCCCACACAGGCTATCCGATTTGATGTAAATTTGGCTTGCTGTGCACCTTAATCGACCAGTCAAGGGGCAACGACTCGATAACCTTGCGTTTTTTTCGGTGCCCCGGCGTTTTTGCAATTGCTATGATTTCTTTCTCGTCTTTGAAATTCGTAACTTTCGCCAAATAAACTCAACTCAACTCTCCGGCGGCTTTCCGTTGATTGTGCGATTCACCACGAACGGCATGTGCGTGAAGAATAACACCATTATATATGTAGCGCGAGCAAGCAATAGTAAGAGAGATTGCGGCGCATGATTTCTTATTGTTGCTTGCTGCCACGGTGCGAAGCTTTGCGCACATGCCGCTCGGGATTTCCGATCCCAAGAAAACTAGTGACTGCCGTATGCATTGACTTCACATGAACTCTCCCAAATCTATGAACCGAGATCTAGCTTCAAATTTCCAAGTTCTTGTAATCTTGTGCAAAGTGAATTTCATCCTGGAAAAGTCGAGTTTATGCTAAAAGTTCTTTTACCTGACCATCGCTGTTCTCGTCACTTGTCAGCAGTTGTCTTGATTCTTCCATTCTCTGTAGGTTTTAAGCGATACACGAACTGATTTGATGGATCTTGTTTGATCACAAAGACGTAGATTAAGGCTTGCAAAGAAGCTTGGTACTTACAAAAACACTTTCTAATTTCAACCAATTGTAACCTGCGACGTCACATAATCACTAAGAAACAAGTCACCACAAACAGCAAGCACATTCAAGATCTCCCTAATACATTATTTATTACATAATAAATATGGTAAACTTGATTGCTACTGGTAATCTTGGTTGACTGAACGTTTTGTCTACGAAGTTGCAAAGTTCTTGGCGACGCAGTCTGATTGTAATGCAATCGCCTTTAGACAAATGTAAGAAGCTGCGGGCAGTTTCAACTTGTGGTGCAATGTACTGTCAGTTAATACCCTACATAGGGCGAGTACACAACAAGTCTATGCTCATTCACGTCAAGTTACTTTCAGGCGATAAACGACTGAGTCGGAGTGAAACCAACGTAACGCCTTTAAACTGCTGAATCCTGCACGACTTTGCAGATTGATTAGTGCACGAACGGAAATCGTGCGCTTGTGTCAAGCTGTTTTTAAAATACTCGCAATGTCGGCCAGTTATTTCGAATTGTTTTCGATATCGAATCGCTCATGCTGCGTTTCAACTAGTCTCAAGAAAAAATATAAGAAATTTGCGCGTGCCTTAAAGATGCGTTTAACCTTCAGTGCCCAAGCCAGCCATTCTCATCCCGAGTTCACGGTCTCAAATGAGTCAGCGGAAGGCTCGATGTGAGTGTGCAAACCCTCTTCTCTTCCCAAAACAGTTCCAAACAATTTATAGAGCGTGCAGTGTGCACAACAGAGATGGACGGATCTCACTTTTTGACTCCGCGTCCGTTCCGACTTCGAAAAATTTTGCTCCGCATCCGCTCCTACTCCGCAAATCATAGAGATATTCCACTCTAACTCCGCCTTGACGCCGCAAAATTGAAATTTCTACAATAACATATAGGCATGTTGCTTGACAGTTCTGCTTACTGTAAGGCAATGCCTATTTTGCCTCATGACGCAAAATACTGTTGAAGTTATTTTGCCTTTGGATTAACATGATTGGTTGAAGTGGTCACATGACAATTTCCGGAATGCATGACCTACTTAATTGACCGTGACGTCTGCAGTGGCTCAGTTCGAGATCATTAATAAATTTTGTCATGGTTTCAGCGCTGGAAAGTTGTTGGGGGCTTCTTGTCAGCATTGTGTGAATTGTAGGCTAAATCCTAATCACAAACACTGAGCCCATACACGACACTCTAAATCGCTGTCTCGGCATATTGTGCTTACCACAAAGCTACTTCAACAAATTGTGTTTGACTAAAGGTAAAATAGCACCAACGCGCTTTCACCTCACGAGGCAAAACAGGCCCTACCATATGAGTGGCGTACGCAGAAAATTTTCATGGTGGGCTTCATTCAGTGGCATATGGTGGTCATTTGTATTTGGTGTGCGCTGTTTGTGACGTCACAATTTGACGTCATGTTCATGTTTCCAAACCAATGTTTTGGCGAAGTTTGTTGACATATGCATATTCGTCTACACGCACTCACCTTAATTTATGTATCATTGAACTGAATATAAACTATCAGCGCTACAGGTTAGCATATCGGAGGAAAATACACTCAACGCTACGACACAGCAGTTCATAACTGCAAATATATGAGGCTGCGCCCTAAAAGAGGGGAGTAAAACACACTCAACACTGCGTCAGAGCAATTTACAACTGCAAAATGAGACTGCGCTAACGTTTTGTCGAATACGAACAGTGGAGCACAAAAAGTGTGTGGCTGGACTGTCTGACGCACACACCGGTTTGCAAGATCAGATCTTGCTAAACCACACAAGAATTGAGAGTGCGCACAAAGTACGTATGTCAACTTTCGATTTTTTCTTATGTATAGAAGTATAACAAATTTTTAATTTTCCTTTTTCCCTGCTGAGACATTATCAAATGCCTGAATGCATCTAATTTAACAACTGCTATTTTTGAGCTCGTGCAATAGTTTTTATCATGCTACAGAAATTGGTAGGCTAACGTAGCCAATACGGTCAGCACGTGCGCTGATCAGCCATAGCAGATAAAACAAAGACAATTGTTTCCAAAGTGAACTATCGCGGAACACAATCTTAAACATGCGGTGTGGACGAAAGGTCTGCAAAAGTGGTGGGATGGTTTCTGGATGCACTTGATAACCCAGATTCCCACCAAAAGCTAATTATTACTTTTTGGCCCATTTACAATGTTCCTTGAAATTTGCATGCAAGTTCATTCCGTGGTATTAGCATTAATTCGAGATATTAACCAGCAAAAAGTATGCGAAACCAATTAATCTCCTTTGCGCAGGCAATAACGTTTTTCTAAAATATCAAGCTCAGAGGGGGGTTAACCTCACCCCCTGCGCACGCCTTTGAACCACTGATATATACTGTATATTGCATAACGTTTTTGTTGAAATAAAACTCTGTATCTGCTTGAAACGAACAACATCAAGTTGACTACAGTTAACAGTATCATAAAACTAATTTTCCATCAGTTCAGTCACTGACAGTTAAGCATCTTTATGCTAACAGTGTACTGCGAAAATATATCTGAAATATTATGACTTCAAAAAATAATTGCAGTGCACATTGAACCACCACTTGCCTCATAATTCAACATTGAATGAACATTAGATAACTTTACTGTTACATAAAATGTTTTAGCCAATGATACAATTCTAATTGAGACACAATCAGAGGTCGCCAACAACTTCCTTGTTTTGGTACTGCATTACTGTATAATACTATACATTAACACAAGTAAAACGTCCTAGGTAGCCTAGACTACACTAAATAATGTAGGCAATAGCCATCAATCACACAAAAATCACGAGGAAACAACGCAACCTGGGTTTGGGTAAGGTGGCAAGTTAACCAGTGCAACCACAAATGGGCATATTGTTCAGCTGTAGCCGGTAGTATACAAACTGCCTCACTGAAACATTGAACAGATTGCAAAGTACATGTACAGTTTTACTAAAAGGTCGTAGGCGGCTAGACAAATACGCCTTATAGGCGCTTGAGTTTGAATGTTCAAAATAGTATTGACTTTGCATAAACTGTGTAACGCGTAAGAGATGCAAAGACAAATTTCGACCATAGAAAAGCTCAATAACGCTGCGTCAGTAAAGCGCATGATAGAAGTAACTCCACAAAACTTTCCAAGCAAAATTTAAAGCAATAATGAGTTTGAAATTTGCAAAGAAAATTAAGGAAAAAAGTCGATCTCCTCCTCCGCTCCGCCTCCGCCGACAAAGAAGATTCTTAGACTCCGCCTCCACAATGCACATGCGGAGTACGCTCCGCAAACTTCCCAACTCAGCTTTTTGTCTACATCTAGAGCACAAGTTTTTCATAAAGAATGATATTCAGTTACCGGTACTTGGCACGCGCACAAACGTGTGACAGAAAATTCTGTAACAGAAATTGCGGTTAGTTGCTTCTTGCTTGTTTACCATGGCCAAACGAAAGCACGTGTTTCCATAGAGAGAAAAAGACTTGAATTTATGGTTTATTTCGATTCAGGTCAATGACGAAATCAGGCCGCGGTGAGTTTTATGCTCACAAATTTTATGGTATTGGTTGTGGCTCATTCATGCATTTCTGACCCAAATCATGAAATAACACAAATGCCACAGGAGGAAAAAGAATGACATCAAAGAGCAGAAATTACTTGCATGCTGATGAAAATATAAAACATCAAAAATGCAGGTTTAGCAAATTGATGTGTTTATCACACTTGGATCACAAAGGGTTGGCGAAAGACTTTATTGGTCAGCTGATCAATCAGCTTTGTTGCTAGCACAAATCAATTTTCAGTAGAAGACGTTTCACATGCAATAAAAGAAGGGTAACAAAATGTATCGATTGAACGTCAGACGAAATTAGTAAACAAAACAACAAAAACATAGGGCTAAAAGCATGTCTATGCACAGAGGTGGGGTGGCCAACTGGAGAGATAAGAGATCTAAGAGAAAATAGGGGCACTAAAATATTGTTACGGAAAAGTGACAACCATATGAAAACAAAATGAAAAGAAATCTTGGCAAGATAGCCGGACGTTTTTGTCCTGTTTTGCAAATGAACAAGTGATTTCAAATTTTCAGGAATATCTGGCCAAATTTTCGGACCAATACAGGCCAACTTCAAAGAAAGCTGACCCAGAGATGCTTTCATTCTTGGTAAATGATATTTTTGCAAAAAAAGTAAGTCTTGTTTGACATTTGTGGACTGATGCAATGTCGGAAAAGTAGTTGCGCATAAATTGCATGAATTTGGCAACTGAAAATTTGGGTAAGTCTGGAATATTTAAAACTCAGTGCTTGGAATAGTAAAATCTTAGTTTCTGATTCTTTGCTGAGAAAGGATTTCTTTCCATAGACAGTGCTTAGAATAGACTCTATTCTTAGAATAGACTCTAGAGTATAGTTGTATTAGCTTTGTCATATTGAAGAGTTTTTACTGCTTTATTTTGCAATCTATTAAGAGGGAGTATGGTAGTATTGCTGGCTATTCCCCGTTTAAAGTATTGAGTACATAAATAGGAATGAAAAAGCGCCAAGTAAACAGATCTGAGCACTGAAATGTTGGTAAAGTGTTTTAATTTGAACAACATTCCGCATGATTTGGAGAGTTCTGTTACCAAACTTTTCTATTTGAGGCTTCCAACTTAGTCTATCATCAAGTATAATGTCAAAATATTTTAAGCTATTTTGTTTTGATATTAATTGTTGATTAATAAAAACTGAAACATTTGCAATGTTGTGGTTGTTCATGAGCATGAAATTGATTTTAGAATAATTGATGCATAATTTGTTGGCGCGAACACGGTGATCATTGTTTTGTGCTCATTGTCACCTAGTTTTTGTAAATTTTTGTGTTTTTTCCTGAGATAGGAAGATTCATATCATCAGCATATAATTGAACTTGAAGGCTTTTACAATGTCATTGATAATATACGGAACAGTGAAAGTCCAAAGACAGAGCCTTGAGGAACAGCGCGTGTTGCATCAAAAAAAGATTTCTTATAACCCTCAACATTTCACAGTAATCGCTCAAAATACAAAACAACATTGCGGTTTTGGTTCGGCGTTACCTCCTGATGAATTGCATATTACCCCCGGGGAGTAATTTACTCCCACTTTGGGAACCACTGAGCTAAAACAATAAATTGCCAAAGTACTGTTTTTCGGTGGGCGCCTTTCAAATGTGATCACACAAAGTACCTTTGCACAATGAATGTTCGTGACAGAATGTAAAGGGAAATGGACTTAAAAGGCAAAATAGAAATTATGAAACCTGACTTGCACAGGCAAATATAAACCAGGAAGTTTCGCATTAATGACTAGACATGAAGCGAGGACCTCCTTTCTGAAGTTGCTACACCTTCGTAACCGTAGCTGGGTCTCTAACGTCACGCTTTATGCAGTAAATAGTCTTAAATCCGACACTTCTTACTAATTGAAAAGTAGACAGTAAAATGAAGATCGCTTTGGTAGTGCTCTATGCTGTTTGAGATCTAGAAAATACTCGCAAAAACAATGAAAACGACACAGTAAAATTGTGTACAAGATCATTTAACCAAATGCAGATGCAAGATGTTCTGTTACCTTCTTGTGAAATAACATCGGGCACAGATTGTACGTTAAGTTTTTAGCCGCTGCCAAAAATGGATGACCCTTGACCAAAACACGTCTATTACTGCCAATGGATCTGATGCAGAAACAATTGAATGATATATTAGTGAAGCTGGAACTACGTATTCGCTTGATCTGAAGAAATAATACTCTGCCGGCCAGATGTTTTCGCAATTTGAAATACTGTACATCGCTTTTTATGTACAACGGGAAAAAATTTGGCACAAGAGTCGAACTCACACGACTTTTCTAAAATGTTCGACTGCACAATATGGCTTATTTCCTGAAACGCACCACTGCTGAATAAGGGAAGACAGTACTTTGCATCGGGTGTTTGTTGATGGCTAGCATGCAGGGCAAGTGACGATAGCACGAAGCTGTGAAGCAATCACGAGAAAAGATTACATTTTTAGAGGACATTTATGAGGCAGTGAAAGTAATAGACAGGTATCCCAAACTTCGTGAAGGAATAGCAAAATTATTTGTAACTTGTTATAAGGTAATCTAATCATGTACCCTTCATAGCTGAAAATCAAATGAAAGGTTTCGAATTTAGTTTGGAGCATTTACAAATGCGATTGCAGAATTCATGCATACTTCTGAAAAATTTTATAAATTTCATGAATTGTGCAAAATATAAAATTTTTACCAAGCACACTTGAGCTGAATCTAATCCTTGGTAGGTAACAAGCTCGATGAACAGGATCCAACTTTTAACTGCTTTTTTAAAAGAAATTCACCAAGTGGTTTCAAGAAACCGTTAGATCTTCAACACAAATGAAATAATATCTATAGACATTTCAAATCCCTGAGATAACGTTCAGGGCACTAGACTTCGAAGGTCTTTCTTCATTGAAGTGACTGCTGGAAAAAGGCATTGTTTCGCTTGATCGTGATGAAATAACTGTTGAAAAGTTTGGGACCTGGGCGCGTTTGATGTTGAGGAGTTATGTTTTTTTAAGGTCGGAATATTTTCTTATGAACCGTGAAAGCCATTCAAATGGCTTTCAGGCAATTTCTTTCATAACTCGCCAACCGATTTTTGTTACTTCATTCAGTTTTTTATCATGCGAAATTTCAGGGGTACATGTTCGTCTGTCGAAATGCTAAAAGGATACATGATGAGAGAATGATTGAGAACTGCTGCCCTAGTGGGGTGTAGACATCATGAGATGCAGTTAGCAGTTCCTCGTGTACTTTCGTTTAAAGAAAATTAGGCATGCTTAGATTTGAAATTTTGGGGGTATTGTGATGTCACTACGTGGCCCCAGTGACGTTTTTGGGTCCTGTGAAAAAAAATTCAAATGCGAATTTACCCGTTTTAAAAGAAACAACTCAAAGAAATAACTCAAAGAACTAAAACCGGTTTTAAAAGAAATAACTCATCTTATCATGTCTTGGTTGACGATCGCTCGCGATCGCGATTGTTCGCCGAATTATTGTCGAAAATAACCTCTAGCTGTCTTTCAGTGGTGCGTTGTTCCAAATACCGTACGTATTGCATGTATATGAGGTTAGCACCAATAATCTAAGGATACAATGCATTTCGGATGGATATGACAAAAACCGTTGTGATAATGCATTTTTGATTTGTAATACCGGTAGTGCATGAAGTGGTACGAAATTGTTTACGCAGATTGATATTTTCCACCGCAGGTTTACCCCATAGAGAACTACGTACCTTTTGGAGATAGTGTTGCTGGCAACATATGAAAATACTTTCACAAAATGCATTTTAGGTAAACTTATTTTAACATGAAAGTGTCCTTTATAGCTTCTTGCAGGGTTGTGGACCTGGACCTCAAGTTTTAGGCCCAGCCTCTGGGTCCAGCTCTGGCTAATAAAGTTTTTTGCTCCAGCTGGAACATCTAAAAGGTTTTGGCTCCGGCGCCAAAATGACTTGGTTCACTTAAAATAAAAAAACATTGCACTATTTGTACAAATCACGCCAGTATAGATAAGGTTTCACGAAATTATACATTTGATGGATAGTGGAACATGTGCAAAATGTTTTGAGAAACCCCAATCTGCACACAAATGAGAAAAATTATATACGCATGTGGTAACCAGTGGTGGGTTTAAGGTTGGGGAGCCCGAGGCAAGACTAAAAAGGGGGGCCCTTGATGACGTCATCATACTCAGCCAACCGTCATAAGCACATTTGATCAAGCCTGAGATACGGCCACCCAAGGTTACGTTCCTGTCTTCATGAGACGACGGCATTACTGACACAGCAGAAGGAGAAAATGCAAAAGGGTGTACATGATACCCAACTTTGAAAGCACTGAAAGGTGGGAAGACAAGGCTGGCAACACATAAAACTTAGGCAATAGTAAGTTGGCATCGTCCCCACTTCATTACTTTCGCTCTCCTTTTCTCTGCATTCACCATAAATAAACTACAAAGTTTATCCTTATGAAAATTTCACACATCCCTTTTCCTGGAATTTGTTCGCATTCATGTCTTTATGGGAATCCAGGAAACCATAAATGCAACCAAGAAGATTTAAAACACTAAATTTGTTTTAAATTTTATCCCTCCAATTGCAAAAACATAGCATACAAAAACATCCAGCCTGCGGCTTGTTTTGGAAAGCTTTGAGGCTGGATAAGTCACGGCTGCCCTCATCTTGCATTGACATTAGTTGCTTGAAAAATGTGCAAAAGTAGGAAACAATTCATCATAATCCTTATCGCAAATTTTCTAGCAAGTACCCTACACATTTCATAAAGTCTGTGCTAAGAAAAAACGGTTCGAAGTTATACTGGGTAAGAGCTGGCAAAAAAACTTTAACATCACCTAGCAAGCCTACCTTAAGCGCAACCACTCAGGCTAATATTCAAGCTTCGAATAACCTGTGACTTCAAGCATGCGCTAAATTCAAACGACCTAAAGTAAGCCTATCTGTAGAAAAAATAAGTAGCCAATCCATAATACTCAAAAAATGCCATTTCTGCTACTTGATAAAAAGTATGAATGTAGCCTTGCTTAACAGTCTTTGCAGTACAACAGCAATAATAAAAAAATTACTTTGTAAACTAAGAATAATATGTTGCATACATTAAAAGATGTAGTCTAGTCATTGTCTTATTTTCTGATGGAATTGTTTACTAAGGTGCAACATCACAAGAAATGAGAAATTTGACTAACCTTTTCAACTCAGAGACATAAAAGAGAAATCTTTAGATAAAAATATGGATGTTCTAGAACCCCAAATTCATTTTTACAAAACTTAAGTTTGTGTGTAGCACATCTGATTACGTACCAGACCAGCTATGTCCAACCCACGGCCCTCGGGCCGCATGCGGTCCAGTCGAAGGTTTTGTGCGGCCCAGTTTAGGTTTACGCGGTAGTAAAAGCATCCTACATACTGACAACCTGTCCTTATGTTGATAACCTTGAATGTGACATTTTTAATGCAGGTGGTCCTCAGTGCCACTTTATCACGTCTGCTACCACTGCAGTTAGAAATCGAACGATTTCACTACTTTAACTTAGGCTAAATTTAGTTTGCTCAGATATAAGCACGTCATTGAATGTGCGGTCCTCATTAATATGTCATTGAATGTGCGGCCCTGGTTAAGATAGCGACATGATTTTTGGCCCATTAAGGCATTTGGGTTGGATATAGCTGTACTAGACAGACATAGCTACTATTAACAACTTCGGTGCTTGAAGCTGCACTATCCTCTGCTTTTTTCTTTCTTTTTGCTGCTCCACGTGGATACTTTCTGTTCAACTGTGGTATTTTCACAAATTATCAATAAACTAAATACTTCAATCTCGAAAAACCATCATATGCTATAAAAAATTATCAATAGGAATAAAAAGTGATCATATGGTATAAATATTTGCTCTTATTTCCTAAGGTCTTTTCAGAACTTTTTGGAAGAAATTTTAACCCACAATTTTAGACAGTGGCGTACGCAGAAAATTTTCATGGGGGGGGTTTCATTCAGTGGAATATGGTGGTCATTTGTTTGTGTGCAGTTGTTTTGACGTCACAATTTGACGTCATATTCAAGTTTCCAAATCAACGTTTTGGCGAAGGTTGTTGACATAATATGCATATTCTTCTACATGCACTCACCTTATTTTATGTGTCACTGCACTTAATATAAACTATCAGCGCTCCAAGTTAGGATATCGGAGGAAAATAAACTCAATGCTACGACACAGGACTTCATTAGTGCAAAAGTTTGGCTGCGTGTTGAAAAAGGGGAGTAAAACACACTCATCACTGCATCAGAGCAATTTCCAACTGCAAAATGAGGCTGCGCTAATGTCTCGTCGAATATGAGCAGTCGAGCGCAGGTGTACGGCCGGACTGGCTGGCGCATACCTCGGTTTGCAAGATCAAATCTTCCAAACCAACACAACAAGGTTGCCAACCTGTCTTTACCAAAAAAAGCCAGATAGCAGTTTTGAGGCACAAACACATAAAACGTGCACAACCACACACACAATAGACATTAAAACTCGTCAAAAACAACGATATAACACAAGTCCAGTCTTTAGAAGCATATACTTTCCCCGTAATTACACTGTCGTGTATTTGTTGTTTATCAATAACATCGATCATTTTTGGGGCAACAGTAAAATTTTTGCAATAATCTGTGCACCCTGCATGGTAATAGACTCTCGTCGCAAGAGACTTGTAATGAATATGCAGCTCAGACTATGTTTTGCCAGAGCCAAGCCTATCTGACTGAAAATAAGTCAGAAAAAGCCAGATTTTTCTGGCTTTATTTCCAAAAAAAGTCAAATTGGCAACCCTGCTACACAAGAATTGAGAATGCGCATAAAGTACACAACAAAACTTTCATTTTTTGTTATGTATAGAAGTCCAGAAAACTTAGTTTTCCTTTTCCCTGTTGAGGCATTATGAAATGCCTGAATGCTTGTATGTTAAAAACTGCTGTTTTTGAGCTCGGGCAACAGTTCTATCATGCTACAGAAATTGCTAATGTAGCCAATACGGTCAGCACTTGCGCTGATCAGCCATACCAGACAAAATAAAGATGAAATGCCTGAATGCTTGTATGTTAAAAACTGCTGTTTTTGAGCTCGGGCAACAGTTCTATCATGCTACAGAAATTGCTAATGTAGCCAATACGGTCAGCACTTGCGCTGATCAGCCATACCAGACAAAATAAAGACAATTATTTCTGATGAAGTGAACTATCGCGGAACACAATCTTAAACATGCGTAGTGGACGAAAGCCCTGCAAAAAGTGGTGAGATGGTTTCTGGACAAGACGCTAACCTTGATTCTCACCAAAACATAATGGTGACTTTTTGGCCCATTTACAATGCTCCTTGAAATTTGCGTGCAAATTTATTCCGTGGTATTTGTATTAAGCCGACAAATTGACAAGCAAAAAGTATGCGAAAATATTTAATTTCCTTTGCGCAAGTAATAAAGATTTTGTAAAATATCAAGCTCAAGGGGGGGTTTTAACCCAAAAGCCCCTTGCGTACGCCCTTGATTTAAAGATACAGAGGTTGGTTTGAAGCTTTTCTTGATTAGCGCATTGGAGATGGTGGTGGGACCTCTTTGGAATTATATTCTTACACATTACAAATGCCGTTAGGGTGTCCCTTTGAAAGCAAGGTACTTGCACATTACAGTTGTTGTTGTGGGCCCCTGTGAAAGCAAGGTGCTTGCAAATTACAGTTGCTGTTGTTGGGGGTCCCTTTGAAAGCAGAGTACTAACACACTACAATTTTTTTAGGGGCCCCTTCAATGAAGTTCAAAAGCAGAGTACTTACACATTTCAGTGGCTGTTGGGGGCCCCTTTGAAAGCAGATTACCTTCAAATTACAGTTGTTGTGGGGGTGGTTCTTTGAAAGCAAAGTAACTGCACATTACAGTTTCTGTAGGGGGGCCTTTGAAAGAAAGTATTTACAATAAGTTTTTCACCAAAATTAAGGAAAATTTATGCGCGTAACACCTCAAGGGGGCCCCCAAAAAGGGGGGGCCGAGACAAGTGCCTCGCTCGCCTCCCCTTAAACACACCACTGGTGCTAACCATGCAACTTCCACAGCACGGCACATGCAAATCGAAACACGATTTTCCGTACAGAACTGTGCCGGCCCGACATGAACGAAAGCAGCTTTAGAAAGTGAAAACAATTCACATGAAAGCGAAATGGTTCTAACCACGAATTCCATGTTGACACTAAGACAAGTAGGCTGTTGATAGCCAACTAATTTCATCAAGATATTCTTACTACAACGCATACAAAAAATAGACCATCGACCAACGGATTGGTGACTACTGACTAACCTCTTTTTGTGGTAGCTTATGGACATTTTGTGATTGTGGTGTAACCATAATAATGTTATGCAACTACTATTACGAGTGTGCAGCGTGGATACGGCGAGGACTATTCAATGCAGTATGCAGTTAACAGCAGCGAGGTTTCGGCACCAGTTGCACCTAAGTTACATAGCAGCGCCGCAGATAGGTGTGCATCGGCGTGTACCTGATAGCAAGATGTAACAGTTGGCGTAAAACTTATTTTGCAGAATATTCCCAACAAAGTCGTTCATCTTATTATTCACACTGAATTTTCCTCTGACTGATCCTCAAAAGCTGACTTTTCAACCCTGCGTTGATTTATGATTGTCTTGTCATAAGCGAAACACGCACTAACTCTCAACCTGAAAAAATTCAGACACATAGAGAATGAGCAATATAATCTCGCATAGATCCCTGCAGTCTATGTTAGAATTTTATGTTATCCCCTTATAATGTAACTTAATTCTTCTCATATCAATGTCGACTGTCAAATTCATCAACAAAATCATCTAAATCTATTTTTTAGCTTGTACCTTTCAGTTTAAAGTGTATCAGTGTTACTCAATGTTTCACTGGCCATGGAAATTCTGGGAAATGTTTTCTCTGATTTCATTTTCGAAAAACTTCTCTCGCACGAAGCGCCTGTGACGGTAAGAGTTACGGCTACCAGTAACAATCAACCTTAGCTTATAAATAAAAAACAATTGTTCGAGCGATATAGGCACCTTCGACTCCTTCCGAAGCAAATTCTTTGCCAAAGTTATATCACGTTTTAAATCATTTTGACTAAATGAATATGATTTGCGAAATTTTTCAAGTGTGTTTATGATGGAAATGTTTGACCTCCGGGGCAAAGGGCTGAAATACGCGAAAGAATTGCTTCTGAATCATTACGGAAAATCTGCACAAAATTCTATGGGGTTGCTGGACATGTGGGTAGAGTTGAAATGTAGTCACGAACCACTTACGTAAGATGTTTCGAAGTCGTATACACCAGGCAGCATAACGCGATACAGCAGCCAGGATAAATTGAGATAAATTAACTGAAACCGATTCTTAATGCTTACACAAACCTTTTGCTACTGGGACAAGCAACAATCTGCTGATAGTAATTTAATCCAGCTCCACCTCACACTGAAATGCATGAAAGATGAACCTTTCCACTTCTGTGACTGTTTCTTGGTATCAAAATGAGTTTTTCAACACCACGACCACTGTCTGACTAAATTTCACGCAGGATCGGCGCAACGCCTGTTGTGTGTCGTCATAAACAACTCTAGTTACCCGACCTTCAAAAACAACAACACAGCTTATCATGCATTTGGGAAATATTGAATGCAGGCAAGAGGGTTTCTGAATTACCGTTTAAAATATTACTGGCCGAAAGTTATCCACTGCATATGTCTAGGATTGCCAGATGGCCGGTATTTTACTTCTAATTTAGCAGACGCCGGCAAAAGGCCGGTATTGTGAAAATCAGTGCCTGAAGCCGGTATTGTGAACATTAATAATTTGCCGTAACTTCAAAAAGAACTGATGCAGAATTTCTCAAATTATATTGGTTCTTGTAGTAAATCTTATCATAAGATAACAGTTGCTTCAGCGAAGTTCATTTGCAGCTGTTGATGCAATCATTGGTGCGATTGCCACGTCACACACACACCAAAATGTAGCGAATCTATGGGGCTCCGTTTGTAAAAATATTATATCTGACAGATTTAGCACAAAAAGTGCTATCTCTGCGCATATATAGCTATCTCTGCACAGATTTAATTATCTCTGCATGCAGAGATGTTATCTCTCTGCATGCAGAGATAGCGCTGAAGCGTGTCGAAGGAAAGCATGGTATCCTGTCTGAAGAAAAACTTGGTGTTCTGTTTCAGTAATCTAGACAAAATCTAAGCTCCTGCAAGGCATGAATTCCCTGGCGTCATATAAAGCCAGGTGGTTTCAGGTCTAAATTATACTGTTTTGATTATAACATTCGTTTGTGTAGACGAAAGACTACAAAAAACTTGGGATGGTTGTCCCAGTGCTAGTGACATTTTTTGCTGAAATTTTGAAGAGGTTCTCGTCAATTGTTAAGTCCGAC
>Ga0210059_1010014_pt1 | contig 14700 bp, 11 predicted proteins | sample Ectturendosymbi2_FD_188042 | JGI IMG/M metagenome (GOLD analysis project Ga0210059, IMG submission 188042) | Ecteinascidia turbinata endosymbiont from Florida, USA - Sample 2 (SPAdes) (version 2) | ecosystem: Host-associated > Tunicates > Ascidians > Unclassified | place: Key West, Florida...
CATCGCTCTACCAAGAATAGTGTGTGTCCGGCTTAACCGCCTCTGCACCGGTGTCGGACTTTCTGCTCATGTTTGTACAAATGGGGTATGTCCTCCTCTTCGGCCTTTGAGTGTGGCGCAGAAGAACAAGCCGTCGACCATGTTGTCCTCCTATGTCCAATCCATCGGCATCCCTGTGGACTGCACGGCCTGACGGTTCTGGATGATGAGGGGTAGGAAATCATAATACGAAATGTTTTTTCAGATCTATGGGTTGATAAGACACATTGCAAAGTACTCGAGCGCTCCGTTGCACGAAAACGTAATAAAGTTTTTTTGTTTTTTTGACGTAAATCAACGCGATCGCCAGGGCCGATGAGGATTGTGTCGATGCTTTCAAACTTTTCGCTCTTAGTGAAGTTTTACGAAGAAGCTTTTTTTTAGTCGAATTATTACTTGGAATAAATGATTTAGACCAGTGTTTCTCAAACTTTTTCATTTCATCGCCCCCTTTTCACTGTCGACATGTCGTTTTCACCCCCCAGGTCTAATAAACCAAACGCAAGATAGTAAAGAATTTTATTTAAAGAAAGTATAAAATACTGAATGAAGTCATCAAAAAGCTGAACTAAGCAATTGTATTACGACGCTAATATTACGTTCGGAATTCTTGTGAAAATAATTCAGGGCTACGGAGCCGGAGCTGGGTATTATGCCTGGTGCCGGAGCTCAAGTTAAATATCAAATGGAACAGGAGCTCATTTTAAATTTAGGACCGGAGCTGGAGTTATGGCCATTTGAGAGATAGCTCCTGCTCCAGGTCCCTTCGTAGATACTAACACTTTTGCCAAATGGACTTACATGTGCTCTTCATAGCACACTAAACGCGACTGTTACGAGTTACGACACCAGACTGCACCAATGGATCTGCAAGCCTTTGCTGTTCCTTTGGCTTAATAATAGCAAAGGCTGTGACATCGCAGCTGGCAGGCGTGGTGTTACTTGTTGACAATGGTTTTCAAACACTGTTCTAAGTGCCGTGTGAAGCTCCCAAGCATCCTTTGTGCGGCGTTTAGCAATATTTTAGTAAAAGATTGTATTTGAATAGTAGTTGAAGATGCCTACTTCGTAGGCTAAAGATATAATCTGTAAGATCTTAGTATCCGATTCTTTGCTGAGAAAGGATTGTTTTCGATAGACAGTGTCTTTCAGTAACGCCTCTAATATTTTGTGCAAAAGACTTCGTTGGTGCAATGAAACCAAACGTGTCAATTGACTTGCGGTAAATTTTTTTAGTGCGGGTCTCTAGTAAAATTGTAAGTCTATATTTGGTTCCCTTAGCGAAATGGTTGAGAACCACTGTTGTAGAAGTAGCAAAAATGTAAACTACAACCCCCCAGAACGACCCTCCCAAGAACAGCCTGGGTTCGGCTTAACCGCCTCTACACCAGTGTCGGACGTTTCCGCTCCTGCTTGTACAAATGGGGTATGGCCTCCTCTACTGCCTGTGAGTTTGGCGCAGAAGAACAAACCGTCTACCATGTTGTCCTCCAATATCCAATCCATCGACCTCCCCATTGACTGCATGGCCTGACGGTTCTGGACGATGAGGCAATCGAATGGCTGCTCAACACCTGCCCCAAGATTTAGTGCTACCAAACAGTGGTTAGAACTGGCTCAAAAGATGAACCAAAAAGTCCCGGTTAGGCATTCAGTCAGCCAGCATAGCCCTACCACGAATATTAGCAGAATTTCAAAGCCCTTATCACCTGTAAAATTAATATTGACTTCTCCTCGTGTGATTTTTACAAGAAATAAAATCGAACAAAGACTTCGTGAAGTATTTTCTACATAAAAGTATGATTGGGCAAATGTCTAAATTTACAAATGCTTGAACATTATTTTGTTTCTTAGTAATATGCATTGTTTTAGTTTTTCTTAGTTTCTTAACTATAGGAATCCAAAATACCTACATACTCCAAGAAAGATATAAATCACATTTATTTTGCAAGGTTCGTAGTTCTGAAACGTCCCGGTTTTCAATCACAAAAACATGGTATGCCTAATAATAGCTACAATTGTGAACTTTTCAGCCTAGACATGATACCATTGTAGATTAAAACGTGAAATCCACGGCACGCCATTGTAAGGCTGGAATTTTTATTAGAAAGCATTAGGCTTACTAGCAAGTTTGCTAGATTACTGGCAAAGCTCACTAGGAAACACTACGTTTACTAGCAGCAGCATAGTATGAAAGTTATAACTGATTGGTAGCGAACTGGCATTGCTTTGCACAGCAGTACATTATCAGGAGGGTGTAAAAGTAAATGTAAACAAACGTGGACTTTTCTTTAAATTTTCATCTGTGGAAAAAAGTATATTTTCAGCACGGTAACCAGTTTATGTTTTCCTACACTCTTCAGGTTAAATTGTGCTTTACTTTGCGATTCATCACTGCTTATTATGAGTGCAAATGATCAGAAATCAGAAGTTTTCAGCCGTATTAAAAAAGTCAAATGTGAATTTCTTGCTAGAAGTCATACTGATTCTTTCAAAAAGAGACTTTTAAACACATTGACTTGTCATTTTTATAATGTAAATGTGTGCATGACAGAAAAAACACATAAGAGCCGACTATGTGTTTTGCGCTCTTTGCATGGTTTGCCCGGGCAGCGCTGTTAGCTGGAATCGCCAAGACTGCAACAGGCAAAGCATGCAACGAGTGCAAAACACTTGGTCAGTTGGGACTGGTCTGTGTCGAAATGCTCGGACATAAATGTAATTTTTCAAACAGCCATTTTCTTGATTCTTGTCGGAATAAATAACAATAGGTCCTCAAGCATTGGCATCAAAACCAGTGATTGCCTTTCCAGAAATTGTTTATATTACCGTTATCTTGAGTTACGTTTCTGGTAGTAACTGTTCTCTGAATCGTGTGAAACTGTGATTGTTGTTGTTAGCTGATTTCCTCATGGTAAGAGGGCTGCTTGCAAAAAACTACCAGATTAAATTTCTCAAAAAGGTTTGGTATATTCCCTTAGTTTTGTGCACTTGATTTAATTCATTTTCTATTCGAGGCAGACCAAGACAATTAAAACATTAATTTGTGAAAACGAACAGAAGCCGGAGCTGGAGCCGGAACCATGAAAAAAGAGAGCTCCGGAGCTGGAGCCATATTCATGAAGAGCTCGGGAGCTGGAGCCATGCTCATGAAGAGCTCCGGAGCTGGAGCCATGCTCATGAAGAGCTCCGGAGCTGGAGCCATGCTCATGAAGAGCTCCGTTGCTGGAGCAATGTTCGTGAAGAGCTCCGGAGCTGGAGCTGTGTCATTTTTACCACGGTTCCGTAACTCTGAATAATTCACGCTGTAGCCGGACACCTTCACGATCCAGAGTAAAAATTTAATGGATAAATTGCTTTAGTGACAACCTTCAACGGTTTTCATAGTAAGTTAAAATTTGCAAGAAACTAACAAGTCATAATAGTAGGCTACATGAATTTAACTGAATGATCGATTAGTGTTGGAGCATTTTCGCCCCCATTGTTTTGTTTCGTCCCCTATCGCCCCTTTGTTTTTGTCGTAATAAACACCATTGTTAAATAAACACGATTGTTAAAAACTTACCTCAAACTGAGCGTAACATTGTCCACGTTGTTCACTACAATTAGACTGCTGGGAATCCGGACTAAGGTGTGTTGGTCCGGGTTCGATCCCACAACCAGTGATGCCATTGCAGCTACTTTTCGGTGCAATCTGTTAAAAGACGTGGAATAATCTTTTCAGCATTATATTTTTTATACACTGAGTGGTTTTCATCGAAGTTTGCTTTTAATTTCGTTCATATGGAAAATGTGCACATGAAATATAAACCAAATATCCATAATTGCTTCGCAAAACCTATTTCAGGATATTTTTCATCATTTTCACGTCTTCTTTTCTTTTAAGGAGGGTCGCGAGGACAGCAGCTCAAAGCGTTGACTCGTAGCACCTCACGGTCAACAGCAATTTCGGATAGTTCTGCTGGCTCCACACCAAGACGGGGCCAAGCAAGGTCAGAAATGTAGTCGCTTCATCTGGTCCTTGGACGATCTCTGGGCAGCTTTCCCGTGGATGTAGCCAGCAGGACCTCGTCAATCTGTCGTGGGGCATTCTGGACACATGGCTGAAGCAACGTAGCTGGGATCTCTTGATTAGGATGAAAAGTGGTTCCACATTCACGGCTCTGCGAATTTCAAAGCAGCACACTTTGTCGCGAAGTGTCACGCCGTGAACTCTTCCCCAAAATCTCATCTGTGCCGCTTGTACTTGGGATAGTATTCTTTCAGTCATTGCCCAAGATTCATGATTATAGGTTATGATCGGAACAAAGACCATGTTGAAACCGGCAGCTTTGCGGTGTTTGAAACTCCAGTTTTATCTCTCTGTCACCACAGAGCGATAAAGCTCACGCAAAACTGTGTTTGGTTTACCGGTCCGTGTATCAACATCTCTTATGTCTCTCGTGCACACCACCCTTAGGTACTTGAAATTCCCCACCTGTTGCAGTGTATTGCCGCTCATTTGCAGCGTGCACTGCCTTGGGTTGGTAGAGAGACATAAGGTATGTTTAGTGCTGGTTTTCATTCCAGCTTGGGTGGCACGCAGCAGAAAACCTATCGAGCGGATACTGAAGACTCTATTGAGATGATGCAAGCAGAACCGAACCGTCCGCAAAAAGCAAACTGTTGATCCTGCAGCTCCTAACTGTGAAACCAGAACCGTCGCCAGAAAACTTTCAATAGGGGGGCTTTCCGTTTCTGCGGGGGGGTTTGTGTTTGTGCGTGGGGGCTTGACACTCTAAAAATTGACAAACACTCAACAAACACTCAGAACACACCCTTGTCGGAGTCCAACACCAACGGTGAACGGTTGTGATTTAACACTCCCGACAATGACAAAAACGTCTAAGTAGGAATACAATGACTTGACGACCAATAACAGGTGGCCGTCAATACCGCGCTACCGCAACACTCCTCAAAGCTTTTCACGAGGAACCCGATCGTGTACTTTCTCGAGGTCAACGAAAGTCTCATCTCGAGTTGCCTTGATAAAACGCGTGGCAGGTCTGACTTTGGGATGCTCATTTAACGTCCTCAACAAGTGCTTTGGCATATGCTCCAGCAGAATACTGCTCCCAAGCTTGGTGCCAAAGTGCACACACATGTAAATTAGACACTCAGTTGAACGAAGATAGGCATGCAATTTCAGGCTGTATAAGATCTACCCCTGTAGACTTCCTCTCTTTCCTTTCTGGTTTCCTGTACGCACGGCACGCTCCCAAAAGACTTCGCTCGAGACGCCACTTAAGACCGTTCACGGAGAACCTGACTAACCAAGACTGCTCCCCCTCCAGTACCAGATTATTTGAAGCCATATATCTATAGGTTCACTAATTCTCCACCAGGATGCTACATGCGGCGCAAAGCATGGACCCAACTTAACCGCTTGCGCACAGTACACGGCCAGTTTAACGCAATCCTCTACAGAATGGGATTGGCTGTTAATAAAAACTGCGTGTGCGGCGACATCCAATCCGCCAGTCACATCCTCTATCACTGTACCGTTATGGCCCCTCCATGCAGTACCACCAACACCACCAACGAAGATCTGATCGAATATCTTCGCAATTCTTCCCCGAAATTTCTCGAAAGATTGCTGGAGTGCGAAAATTTGGTCCGTAGTGCTACGTCCAGGACGAAAACCGCACTGGGTATCATCCAGATTTGGTTGAATTATTTTGTGGCATGTTTATTCAAAGCACTTGGCATCATGAAGCACCTTTCCAGGGAGGCTAAGGAGAGAGATGCCCTGGTAGTTAGTGTTTTCTCTCCTATCTCCATTTTTGAGTATGGGAATGATCACCCCAGTTTGCCAATCTTTCGGTTCCTTCCAGAACATCAAGCCACTTGACACGCACGAGTCAGCCAAAGAATTCCTCTACTCAACGCTTTGAGTATTCACGTCGGATTTCATCACAGCCTGCAGCCATCCCACCCTTCAGTGCTTTTATAGGGAAAGAGACTTCGGCTGCAGTGATGGTATTTCCTCCCCCAAATGTACGTCATATGTGTTCTGTGGTGTGATAGTGACTGGGTTTCAGTGGCGCACGGAGAAAATGTTCATGGGGAAGGGGGGGTTTGGTTCAGGGTCATATGATGGTCATTGTGCGCTGTTTGTGACGTCACAATTTGACGTCATTTCCATGTTTCCAAACCAACGTTTTGGCGAAGTTTGTTGACATAATATGCATATTTTTCACAGAATTTCACTGCTTTTAGTAGAAAATTTGTGACAAGACCTTTAGTAGAATCTAGCATTTTTGTTTGAAACCATTCAGCAGATTTAGGTCACAGACATCTGGCAGCACTGGCGGTCAACACGATCCACTCAGACTGTCACGTCACGATGCGAACTGGATAGAGCATGCAGAGAGTAAAGCTAGAAACACGGATGCCTTGTCCACACACCTTATGATTCTTGAGATGTTTTTTAAACTTGGGGCCCGGCGCTTTTGAAATGCTACAGGCCCCGCGCTACCTTAATCCGGCACTGAGCAAATCAAAACAAGTGGCGTACGCAGAAAATTTTCATGGGGGGTTTTGGTTCAGGGTCATATGGTGGGCATTTGTATTTGGTGTGCTGTTTGTGACGTCAAAATTTGACGTCATTTCCATGTTTCCAAACCAACGTTTTGGCGAAGTTTGTTGACATAATAATGCATATTTTTCTACATCCACTCCCCTTATTTCATGTGTCTTTGCACTGAATATAAGCTATCAGCGCTCCAAGTTAGGCTATCGGAGGAAAATAAACTCAACGCTACGACACAGCAGTTCATAACTGCAGAAATATCAGGTTGCGCGTTAAAACAGCGAAGTGAAACACACTCATCCCTACATCAGAGCAATTTACAACTGCAAAATGAGGCTGCACTACAGTCTCGTCAAACACGAGCAGTTGAGCATTGAAGATGTGCGGCTGGACCGGCTGGCGCACACCCCGGTTTGCAAGATGGAATTTTGCTAAACTACACAAGAATTGAGAATGCGCATAAAGTACGCAAGAAAACGCTTGTTTTTTGTGATGTATAGAAGTCCACAGGCCCGTAACCAGGAGGGGGCGAAGCCTCCCCTAGAAAAAATTTCCCCCCCACAGGAAAAATGTGTTGGAGGTATTTTGAAACTATTAAAATTTGTCCCCCTGTTAGACCATTCTCCGCCGCCCTGGTGTCCCAAGCTGGTTACGGGCCTGGAAGGCCAGCAAACGTTTCGTTTGCGCTGATCAGCCTTAGCACACAAGATAAAGGCGATTGTTTCGGAAAATGTGAAACAAAAAGTGGTGAGGTGGTTTCTGGACGCAGGCGATAACGGGTATTCCCCCCGAAGTCTATGTATTACTTTTTGGCCTATTTACAATGTTCCTTGAAATTTTCATGAAAATTCATTCCGTGGTATTTGCATTACGTCGACAAATTAACAAGCAAAAAGTATGCGAAAACAATTAATCTCCTTTGGGCAGGCAATAAGGTTTGCGTAAAATGTCAAGCTCAATGGGGGGGTTAACCCCATCCACCCCTTGCGCACGCCCTTGCTGAATATGAACTATCAGCCATCCAAGCTAGCACATCGGAGGAAAATACGATCAACGCCACGACACATCAGTTCATAACTGCAAAAATATCAGGCTGAGCATTAAAACAGGGAAGTAAAACACACTCATCACTGCGTCCGAGCAATTCACAGCTGCAAAATGATGCTGCGCTGATGTCTTGTCGAATACGAGCAGTCGAGCATTGAAAGTGTGTACCTGGACCGGCTGGCACATACCCCGGTTTGCAAGATCGAATCTTGCAAAACTACACAAGAATTGAGAATGCGCATGAAGTAAACAAGAAAACTTTCAATTTGTTGTTATGTGTAGACGTCCAACAAACGTTTGGTTTACCTTTTTCGCTGCTGAGACATTATCAAATTCCTGAATGCTTTTATGTTGAAAAAAGCTGTTTTTGAGCTCGTGGAACAGTTCTATCATGCTACAGAAATTGCTAATGTAGTCAATGCGGTCAGCGCTTGCGCTGATCAGCCTTAGCAGACAAAATAAAGACAATTGTTTCGGATCAAGTGAACAATTGCAGAAAAGGATTTTCGCGCCTTTCTGCCACAAAACTTTGGCAAGATTTTGATCATTTTCGCGCATTTCATGGTAGTATCCATGTAAATGGCTCAGATTTATCTTATTTCAATCTAACCAGGCCGAAACAACATCAACCTTAGAACTTAGATATTTTCTTTTAAGATGCATTACTTCTCCCTAACCAGACCAATAGGAACGATTTCAATTTTGCTCAATTTCATTTTTACTACTGATTTCTCTGCAGTCACGTATCCAGTCCAAAATTTTGAGGGAGGCAAATCTTTTGGCATTAAAGGGAGCAATGTATTGTGTTTGGGACACCGCCTCTCAAAGCGCAAAACCACAAGATTTGCATGAAATTTTTGTGGGGCTTGGCCCCTTGCTCTCGCATGTATGTCTGTGGATCTTCGATTTCGTTATATCATCAGTATAGAACACGAAATCACATCTGCTGTAAATGCTTCTTGAACTCCACCAAAAACAGTTTTCAGCATTATTGTTTGAAATGCATGCTTTAAAGATACTCTGAACCACCTTAATAACAACAAACACACAAAAAGTTTCCAATTTTACCTCTTCTGCTTCCGCTGAGTCTCTCTCACTGATGTCACTTGGTGTGGTTTGTGAACTTAGTAACTGAAAAACAAAGCATTCATTACAAACCCTTTGTAGCAATTACAAGAATGTTTTCTTCACCCCTTAAAGTTTGCAACATGTACGGATTTTACAAAAAGAAGAATCGTAATGTTTTACCATTAATCTTATTCTTACATAATCCCTGTCAGACTGTAGTTGATCTAAATCATGATGAAAGCGTAACTTCAAAATTTGATTGCAAAGAAGATCCACTTAAATAAATTTTTGGGAAAAGAGCATTCGATGAACTTATCGTGCCATGATTTATCAGAACTTTTCCTGGCTCCAAAGAATATACTGAATGACGTGACTTTACTTTAATGTAAGTTGGTTCCACATTGGCCAGCAATCTATGTTGAAGACGAATTGTAAGGGTAGCAACAGAAAACCTCTTTTCAACAAAGAAAGGGATGGCAGTTTGTCTTGGTTATTTCGAGAAAGCGTTGTTTAAAATACCTTAATTTGTACTTATCTTGGCTCAGATTTATTCAAACGTGATGTATCTTTGGGAAGATAAATTTCACGAGCGACAAAAGTTTTCTCCAGTCAAAACTGCTCGTGCCAAGCGTAATTTCAAAAGATCTGAAAACAGAACGATGAAATAGAATGGAAAATTGAACCTGACCAAAATATGTGAGAGGTACTCATCCAACCCTTTCTAATTCAATATTTTTGTTAAAATATTTTATGCAATCCAGTTATGTGGTCGTGCATTCTTGGGAAGACCGGAATTTCCATGGATTGCAAGTTACTTGCTTTGAATAAAATTTTGTCCTGATGATACTGTCAGGAAAGCAAACATATTCTCCAAATACCCAGGAAAACATGAGAGTTTGCGTACGCGTTGCTTGGGTAAACACGAAATATCATTTCAATGTTCCTTTAATGTAGCGGATCGTCATAAAAACGTACTTCCCCAGTCCAATCGTCGCTAAAGAATATGCTCGATTCCTCACTATTGCACTCGGATACAACGGAGGTCGAGCTAGCGACTTCGAATTCATCGTCCTGAATCTGAAAGTAAACTTTCGATCAGTCGCACAATGAACATTAGAAATGCTTTGTGATTAAAACTTTTAAACAACAGATCTGAGGAGTGAAAATAACTAGTTAGTTGCTGATTGGTGTATCGTTTTCGTGAACGTTCTTGTGGAAAAGTAATTTTGACAGAAGCATTCAAAGTTTTTGCAAATAAACATTAACAGTAGTTTGTCGTTGAGGTTATACACTATGTTGACAAGGTCTGAAAGACTAATACTAAACCGCGTTTTCTTGTGGAGAGGGATTCATTTCAGGAATGAAAATAGTATAAAAGCATTCAAGTTAAGAGTGTGACGATCGATTAATCATTTTGAGAATATTCTAACCTTTCTGGAATCTTTCTCTTCTCGCCTGTCTCCTTCATTCTCCTCAAGGTTGAACAAAACTTGAACATTCTGATAAAACAGAAAATACTGACCGAATTCGTAAACATGAAGCAAAATATCGTGGTAGGCCATTCTTCTTAACCTCATGATGAAAATCCTGCTGCTAGTTTAAAAATATTTTCACACCAGTCAACACCTACAGTTGAATAATGGCTAGAGCCGGAGGAAGGGCCCCAACCAGTCACCCCGGCCGGCGGGACCAGTTAAAAAGGGGGGCCTCAAATCCGACTGACGACCTTTGTTGGGGCAGGTAGACACACCAGAACTGACTTCACGTATTTCCCCTTTCAACATTCATATTTATCTATACGACAAAGAAATTGATTTTCCCACGACCCATACCTTCCTTTTATCTCAGCCAACCACTGCGAAATGCACTGTGGATATCTTCATTGTCAACACCTGCCTTGGTGAGCTGGCAATTGTCTAGATAACGTTGGTGAACCCACGAAAACGAAAAGAATACTGAATGCTAAACCACAAGCAAAGTGGGGGACCGATGTTTACATTTAGCTTGCCAGGGGGAGGTTCGCACACTTGCACCTCCGTCAGTTACACCACTGTTGTAGATCTGCGTTGTATGCTTTCACTGTACAGGAACAGAATATTCGGTTTCCAAGGTACACGATCATGTAAAACAGCGTTTGTCATCCGGATGTATCTCACACCCCAGGGTGTACCAGAATTTTCCAGGGGTGCACCAACGTGATGGGGTGCACAGGGGTGTTCCAGATCTGTGCTGTTCAAGAACAGTCACAAAGTCTCAAACATAATGTTCTTTGCTCAAGCTCAGTGTGTTAACTTTTCACAAGTTTTAAAACTGTATCTATCGGAGAGTATGAATCGTCTGTATTTTCCCGCCTGTTTGTTTGTAATGTTGTTCAGATGACCATCACTTGATTACGAATCCTTGTTTTTAAGTTCAGTGCATCTGCCATTTTTTAGGACAGTTGAAGATCGCGTAGAGAACAGGAGGAGTGAATCGCTCGAATGCCGCACACTGCACAGTTTCATCTCTGCGCAGATACGCAGTTGCAAATTTTGGCGTTGCATTGCAATGCACTGCTCGCTGTGGAATACTCGTAGTTGTTCAGGCCCGCAACCCGGAGGCGGGCAATTGCCTCCTCCCCGAAGTTTTCAAAAACGCTTTGAAAGCACCAAAACTTTTTTAGTTGTTAAGTAACAACAAGTTGCAAGCATTTTCATCCCCCGAAAATATAAGCTAGTTGCGGCCCTGTAGCTGTTGCTGCTGGCTTGACATCACTCTTGTAGTTAGATATTTGTGAGTGCTGGTGATTACACTGATGCTGGATTTTCAATTTGTGTGGGTGAGTTTTCACCACGCGAGTTTCAATTCAGGCTGGTTAGTTTTCAACTCATACAGGCAAGTCAGTTTCAGGTGGGTTCAATGAGGCTCTAACCCTTGAAAAGCAGACTGTGCTGCTGTGTGCTCCGAAGTTCAAAAGTCACACTCTGTGCGCGAAACTCACACAGAGGTTCTATATTGGACATAGTGTAAAAAATTTGGGCCCCTCTCAGAAAACTCTTCGCCCCCCTTGGTGTCCCAAGCTGGTTACGGGCCTGGGTCCCCAACTTACGGCTCGCGAAGGTGAGGCCGGAGGTCTCAAATTCTACTTTCCACTTTCTTGGTAATTGTTACAAATGAATATGTTTAATCCCAACAACAGTCAGCAATGAACTTTATTTTACTCTGCGCATGCGCAGATGGCGTGAAGTCAGCGTTTGCGCAAGTCAGAAATTTCGCTTGACACCTGTCTTACCACAACGGCTTAGCCACTTTAGACTTCGGCCTACAACAAGTCAATAAATTAGTAAATAAATAAAAGTCAATTTTGTACTCGTGTATATTGCAGGTTAGATATTGTAGGCATGAGCACACACTTCACATTTTACAAGGTTTACCATTTTAAATCGCTTAAGTGACAGTTACAGGATAAAAATCGCTTGAATTTTTACAGCACTTGATTTTAGTGCATGGCAGGGGTGTACAGATTTTCAAGGAAATTTGAAAGTGTATACTAATACAAAAAAGGTTAACAACCACTGATGTAAAATCTTATTCGTAGCTCGCGCCTATAATATCTGATGTATCTTGCATCAGAGGTTTCCAATGGAAACTCAACACTTTACACCAATGAGAAAAATCCAGTTATTTAACCAATAACACTGTACGCCAGTGGTCGGCAAACTGTGGGCCTTGGCCCAATTATGTGCCGCTCGGCACTTTTACTGGGCCTCGCAACACTTGTTGTGGTGGTCTGCGGTATGTAAGAGCTAAAATGCTGCACCGGTTTCATGCGATAAAACATAAGCGTCTGTGACAACTGCAGAACATTGATTGTTTGACGTTAACAAGGCATTGTTGTCATTACAGGGTTTATGACAACATAGCATTGTTGTGCTAGAGATAATTGGATTCAACATAAGTTTGAAACTGGGCCTTCAAAAATAAGCACGACCGTTTAAAACTTACGAGTGAAAGGGGGCTTGGGGCCATCATAACGAAAATTTGCCGATCACTGCTGTACGCAATAGGCCTACTGTTGAATGGAGCTTCAGCAAGTTTAAGTTAATCAAAACGTTTCACAGATCAACTTTGACTGATGAAACATTAACAAATCTGGCAATGATATCTATTGAAAGTGAAACTGCAAAAACAAGATATGACTGAGTTGATAAAAACATTGGCAATTTTTGAAAATTAGGAAAAAGTCATTTTGCCAGCTTTAATTTTAGGAAATGCTAAAATCTGTCTGCTTCACATGTTGTATTGATACTGTAGAAACATGCGTATAACAACTTTTGTTAAAATAAGTTTTGTTTTTGTATATTTAAATATTATGCGTTAAATCCAATATATTGCACAATGGAGACACCAAAGTATAGATTGGGGGTCTCAAACCACCTAGCATCGGCCCTGGTCATGCCCCTCCAAAAATTGTCTTTGAACACAAACTTCGCTTCCACACACAAGAGCCCTTGTACTGACATGCCCTTCTTTAAACAACATATTTTTGAGAAAAATTTTACAGTGAAGTTTACAGAAAGCTACAGTCTGAGGATTAAAGCAAAGTTATTCTACTCCAAAAACTTCAATTACCTTCAGGGCTGTGAAGTCGGAAGTCCCGTCATCCGACTCCGACTCCTGGCAATTTCGATTATCCAACTCCGACTCCGGACCGACCTTCAGCTGTATTAGTTACTTAAAGTGATAATTGTTTTCAGATGAATTCATAAACCCTACTTGCACTTTCCAGGAATACGGAAACTTGTTTTAAAGCGGTGTAAATGCACGTTCATCTCTCACTATTGCAAAATCCGATCAAGCAGAAGTTAGTCTTTTAATTTTACAGAAAAAAGTACTCGTCTAAAACAAAACACAATTAAAATTAATAGAGAAGGCTGATAAATAATCTATTTTAAAGCAGATACCTTGCAAACGATATCAGTAAACAAGTAAAATTGAAAAATGTATGCATTATACCGGTGAGCATGTGCACATATTGCGTAACGTAGTTGATAAACTCGCTCTGGCATACTCTCTCAAATGACTTCATGAAACAACTTTTACGGTCGAACGCTGTGAAGCTTCAGCTCTGTTGAACGTACATGTGTCGCTATATTTCTCCTTAGATGGCCAAATGAACATGTTACAAGTAAGCTCCTATACAGGTCAAAATCTACAAACTACCAACCAAGAAAGTAAAACAAATTAGTTTAAGTTTTAGCTTAACCACTTGGGAGCATTAACTTTTCTCTTCGTTATCTAAACACTTCATACTACCCTGCTTTCACTTAGGTATAACAAACTTGCAAGGTTTGAGAATTAGTCAACATGGATTTTTTAACACAAAAATGTTGCGTTAGAACTTCCAAGCGATTACGATTGGAATTGTACGACAAAAGAACCGAAATTCATTTGCGCGTTTTAAGGAATATTTGTTTAAGAAACTTATTTGTCTGTTTAACGTTTTAAAGAAGTTTGCTACTGTACGTAGAAGACCAAGCGAAGCTGCTGTGTTGTCTTCAACTAATTGGATCAAATCGTTGCGAACCAGTAGGAGAAGTGTGACCAGAAACCATAGGTCGGGATTATCGTTCGCGATCAGACAGTCATCGTGCTTCGCCGATGCCGCGCAATAAAGTGCAAGGCTACCTGACAACGCAACGAAATCCGAGTGTCTATTTTACTGGGGATTAAGGTCACAGTGCGTTTTTTTTAGTTGCCGCTTACTCATTCAAATCGAGTCGGTCTGTGGAATGCCGAGTGTTGACAAGTCAACCAACACCAGCACGTGTTTGCGGGGAAAAGTCTTTGTGCAAAAACATTTAAATCATGTGTCGGCAGTGGCGATTCCAGCACTCGGGATCAACCCGAGCCTTCGACTACGCTTTATATTGTAGAACGCGAGCTTGCATGCTTTGCATGTTTGTGCTACCACCCACTTCACTGATTAAGGTTGT
>Ga0210059_1010015_pt1 | contig 14699 bp, 8 predicted proteins | sample Ectturendosymbi2_FD_188042 | JGI IMG/M metagenome (GOLD analysis project Ga0210059, IMG submission 188042) | Ecteinascidia turbinata endosymbiont from Florida, USA - Sample 2 (SPAdes) (version 2) | ecosystem: Host-associated > Tunicates > Ascidians > Unclassified | place: Key West, Florida...
TTTTTACTGCAATTCATAATAATAGGCCAATAGCGTATGGGGGGCCCCACGTGAAATTTCGGGGGGGGCCTCACTTACCCTTGCCACGGCACTGCCCCTTCCCTCTCAGTTACGCCACTGGCTGGCAGTTAGTGGTAGCGAATGCCGAAGCTTTGGCGTTTAAAGCAAGTTACCAAGTTCGTTGCAGTTACTTCGGTATCTCTTTGTAATAATGCAAGAACGGTAAATTTCTTGCGTTTAGCACGATGAATTCTGACCCATTAAACTGACGGCAGAAAAGAAAAGTGCACACGAAGTTTTCATATTTCGCTCTATTGCATTGTTGCACGGGCAAAGTGCAGTATCACAAAGACACCGATTAGTACACTACAGATGCAACAACACCATGGCAACTAAGACAATTGCATAGAAATGTTCGATTATAACGAGATCTATAAAGGTTCGTGGATATTGCAATTGCTGTTTCACAACTTAACGCAAAAGCACGACCTGTAGAACGTATATCTCTATACATAAGTAAAGCGGTGCGGCCAATTCGAGATGAGGCTAGAAAAACAGCTGGCCTTTGGCACATACTGGTATCAGGCTTACTTATTGTAGACAACGAATTTGATAAACAGAAAAAACAGGTTACGAGAAAATGGACTCGGTCGCGGAAGTGACGAATCGTGAGAAAGGGTTAGAGACTACATATCCCTCGAACGCACCCAGTTTTCGCCATCAAAATACGGTAGCCGACAGCAGAAAGAGCGAATGATGCACCAAAGCCATATCGATTCCTATATGCTTTGGAAGCACAACATGACGCAGCTCAAGGAACAAACTATGAAACGATGGATTTTCAACCAGAAATTTAGCAACAGTGCAAGTCATTTTAAAGTATTTTTGGCGCATTTGGCTAAGTACTTTTGCTCGTACTGCAGCACAACTGCGATTACCTCGACGAAGTTATTTGCTCGTATAGCTATCTTAGGCCAGTATGACTTTTAGGAGTCAGTCATGTGTAAATGTTGGGGATTCGTAGCTGCAGCAAGTCGAGACAATAGCTGTGATCTTCAGTACAGGATACGTATATATCGAGATTCAGACAAGGGAAACAATAATAATGTAAAGAGCTTTAAACAGAAAAAAGCCCTTTTGAGAATTTTAATTAAAATTGTGTTATGGCAGGAAGTGGGTCAACAACTATTCCTTGGGATCTTTCTTGCGGCTTAGAGTGTCTTCTTGAACTTCTGAAATGGGCTAGTAGCAGATCACAAAGTTTGCCGACTTCTAACGTAGGGTCTTAACCCGGTAAGAGTTACCAGTGATTTTCGGTCACAATTGGTTTTTAGAGCGCGCAACACTGTGTACATGATTTTTTCCAAGCACTACCTGAACACAGTAAAGGTCATACTGGCCTAAGATAACTCAAAACAGATTGCTGCGTCAGCTAAGACTTGCAACACAGAACTGGCTGGGTAAATGGAGTATGCGACGGCGAAGCTCTTCCTCGAACGCAAGCTTGCCTGAGGCGGAAAGACTGAATGGTCAGCGATTTTTCGGCGGCCGCGGTATTCACAGGCTTTGCAGTATGTCACACATTCAGAGTTCAAATGCGTTGCGAAAAAACATCGGAATACACTAACACCTATGAAAATATTCAGGGACGGATGTGAAACTAAAGAACCTACATAATTGCCGCATGTTCCAGTACGATCGAAAACTATATGAACTACTCATCACGAGTGAGTGCAAAATGAAACAAGTAATTCGAATGAACTTGATAAGCTTTGCAGGTTGAAAAAATGCAAAAGAAAAGTTTGCAATGGCAGTGCTGACGAAAGAGTGCATCAACACACGAAACGTTGCCTTTCCATTTTCAGCTGAATGTATTTTGGAAAAGATCATAATTTTGCAATGACGACTGTTGACAATTTTTATATTCAAAATTTGCCGAAAATCCTGTTCAACAACATGTGATGTAAAACTTTCAAACAAAATCAACCGAGTCTGCGATTGGTGCTGCAGCTGCGTTGCCTTCGTTAGCGATCAAATTTCGAATGTCGCACATTTATGCAATACGCATACTTGAACGAAGGAAATGTCTTGTGTTTTCCTATTTGTTGCACAACTGTAGCGTACAGAAACCGCTACCGTTCAGTCCGATAGAATGTAACGGCGGATTTGCAAAGGCATCGTGCAAGCATTCTGTGCTTTGGAAGTTGATTACAATCCGACAGATGCTATTGAAATGCCAACCAGGAAACAATTTTGTAAATTTAAGCAAACACAGTTCTGTGTCAGCTTGCCGTTGTGGGAAGCAACATTGACATCATTTACCACACAAATGGAAATAAAGAACTCTATCACCAAACTACAACCACTGCCTTTCTGCTGCATGAATGGCCAGCAGACGGGAAACTTCACCTGAGCTGAGTTGGCATCTCTCCTTTCAGTTTCTCCCATACCAGCTGCGATGCAGCTACATCTTCGGCCGCTATTCCTATAAAGATTCCAAGATACCGACATGTCTATATTTAACATTCTCTAGCACAGTAATTAAAACAGGGTTCCCACACATTTAAAAAAATAATTTTCCGTACTTCTTCAATACTAAATTAAAGAAGTTCAATACCATTACTTCTCTTCATTTTTTGAAACTCTTAATCATTAAACTCAATTTTGCATATTGCATAACACTGTATAAATAATGAACTGCTTTGCCTTCAGTAAAATTCTGCTCAGATACTTCAAATTTCTTTTCCATTTAGAATTTCCATACTTTTTCAATACTTAATGCATGTTTTGGCCAATTTCAATACTTTTTCAAGGTCTTGAAAACCGATTATCAAATTCAATACTTTCAATACTGCGTGGGAACCCTGTTAAGAGTACCCAAAGCAATATCTGTAACAACCATCAGGACAGCAAACATGGGAGAAAGCAGGAAGATTGCTCTTAAGGTTTGCAGGATTCCTCAGTAAGAAAGTTCCCTTCCCACAAATGATATTTCCACCCCAAAACTTTGGTGCTGGCTGCGGTCCTGATTATTACTAAAAATTGCAAGTTTTTTCGCCGAATTGTGCATTTCAAGTTGCCCTTTGGTGAAAACTAGTCCGCAAATATGATTGCAGACTGCTGCTTCCGTGATGTGTCAGTTTTCCCATAACATGACGAAAAAAGCCAATAGCAGTGATTTTTAACGGGGATGTTGTTGAAACGAAGTGTTCTTCCACAATAGCGCTAGAACCACACGCAATTTAAGGTTGAATACCACTTGGTTTGGTCATTAACAAAACAATTATTAAACGTAGAGTCGCACTGACACACCACGTGAGCTTTGGATTGGACTTTTGTTTGCCAATGGTTTCAGCACTGGACAATGTCTACTTTATGGTTTGGTGGAAGTACGTGTTAAAACACAATTACCAGCTATTACAAAATACTCGTAAAATAAAGTAAACGTAACAGAAGGAACAGTATCATGGCAATAACTTGCACTTGCAAGCCAAGGTAGCAATTTTAAGCCCTGCACGCTACTGATCTACACTCCTTATAAGCGCACCAAGTGCTGAAATATGCAACTGCAAAGGAAGCCTACACACGAACGCCGTGCAGCAGCAAACAAAACACCGTGAGTTGATTTTCAGTGCACTTTGGCGAAAAGTAATCAGTCGCGGAGATGGTCGCTGCAGATAATTTCACGCTATTAGGTGCTGTGCATAAGCGGACTTCTCACACCTCATTTTTAAACGGAGGAATTCCGCACGGAAGAAGCGGAGAAAGTTAAATCCGATCAGATTTGCAGAATAGATGTATCAGATTTCATTGCAGACGATTCTTACGTCCCAGCGAAGTATATTAATTTTGGCGGTTACTGACAGCACATCCAATCCAACTTATCTGATTCTTACCAAGAGACTTGAACAAGGTTCTTCTTTCTTTGACGGCTGGGGCGGTTCCACAGATCACTTCCCCAATTTCGCCTACTATGTTTGCCTGCATAAATTGATTATAAACTGTTAAAACCACTCACTTGCCTCTACTAAACAATGCATTTCGTGAAAAGGAAACGAGGTGAGTCCGTGAAATGCATTACTTGGGTCGAGACACTGATTGAAACGATCTGTGAACACACCATTGAATGCAAGTCAGTGATGGTGAGGAGCTTTCCAGTTAGTGTTAGATTATTATCAACAGCAATCCCAAGACATATGTGAGCCCTTTGACGATACTACTACGAATACATTCAAGGAAAGCACGAACCATGCACACCAATTCGCAAATACAGTACCATCTACAGTGCTGGTGCATATCAGGCAGTGATGTGGTCAAGACCTAAACTTCGAGACCGAGACCTGGTTAAATTTTCGAGACTCGAAAATATGTGGATTATGCCGAAATTTTCTAAAAATTTTCAAGAAAATGTCATCACCACTTCGAAGTTGAAATTTTTTTGAATTTCTGGCATTTTTCTTACCTGCAAATACAGCAGACAAAAAAAGGTTGAATTACAGAAGTTTACTAAGTGTTCAAAGTCTCAAGGCAATAGAGTTGCGACCGAGACCTGTACCCTACGAGACCGAGAGTTGCAAAAATGGGTCTCGAGACTCCATCACTGATATCAGGCATAAGATTTTATTTGTAGCATCTGTTTTGAAACAGTAAAACAGTTTGTAGCTCAAATTAAGTTGGAACATGGGAAGACAATATGGAACATTGAAAGGTTGTTTTTTAACCGCAGAACTATAATGAAAAAATTATCAAGGCCTTGTCAGTTTAAACTCTAACTAAATGTACGACTATGCTTCACCGATTTTGTTCAAAAGACATGCAAAATCATTAGCAATGAAAGTCAACGCATCCGAACACTGCCGTGAATATGCTGCTGCTTGTTCACTTTCCGTCTTGATTTTAGAGTTAACCTTCAAAATAGTTTCAAATTGCTTCTTAACCCATGCCACTAGATTTTGGAACCAACAACTTGTTCGCCGCACGATACGACTCTCCAATCGCATGTGCAGTGACGTAGTCGAGTTATTTTGAACAAAGTTCACGCCTGGCGGGTAGCGAAAACAGACGACAGCTTCCGAAACCAGTGAATTTCAACGGGTGTTAGATTTTAGCCACCTCATGTAAGTTGCAATAGTTTCGCTATAGCACAGTCGATGATAGGTGATGGACAGCAAGTGAAGACACTAATGTATTCTACAACGCAGGCGTAACTCTTTTTGTTCTTCTGGTAGCGTCGATAAATTTCCACCGCTAGCGGAATTGGTTGAATGTAAATCTTCTGCGCAAGGTATTTCCGTGTATAAATGCCTGTTGAAGTTGTTCGTTATTTGCCGCTACAAATCACCACATCACTAAAATTTCCTCCCCTCACTTTCGACATAATGATGTCTCCAGATTCTTCCAAAGCACCCGCTCGACTGTCGACATAAACATCGCATAACCTGATGCATTCATCATCCAATTCTCGCCAGTGTGGTCTGCACGCTCCTACACCTGGAAAGTATTATGCTGCAAACAGGGTCACGTAAGAAGACTAAGCACCCCCATCGACTGAAAGTTTTCAAAAGATCTAGCGACACCAGAATCCACGAGCAATTATGGTTAAATACTAGCAATAATACCAACTTACAGATCGCGTTGGGAAGGCAGGCAACATCGTTCTAACTCGTGCGCAAATTTAAGCAAACATGACAGAATCGTCTGTGGCGGTCGAGTAGGGGCGCAAGCACTGGTGAACAGAATACTGTTATGCCAACACGCGCCACAACTGCAGCCGGAAAGTTTATTCAATACCAGTTACGTTTACCTTCGCCTGTAGGCTAAACACACAAATGGCAGTGGCAAGCAATTACAGAGAACGACCAGAATCGTCGCAACGATACCCGGGAGCTTAGGAATAAAACTCATGCACCATTTTAGAACGAGACGAGTCTAGATCTGCATCGCAATATCAGCGGGATGAACTGTTCGGAATTATTTATTTAACATTACACAAGCGCGCCTACAAGTGTAAATTCACTGCGTTGCGTGCATCTGTACCAACATTGCATTTACTAGTTTCGAAGGAAATGCAAAAAATTTTACGCTGTGCTACGTAATCTCTGGATTGTTAGTCTACCTTCAGCATTAGGGTTGATGGAGCGCTTGCTGGTGCACAAACGTGTTCACGTCGATTTTACAGCACTTGACACAACCCTGATATTGACCTAGCCGAAAACTAGCCCAACCTATTTTTGAAAGGCGCCATTTTATATGGTGGACATATTATGCAAGTTTTAATTAAGAGCCGACGGGTTTTGCATTAACACCAGGTAAACATGATCAACAAAACCTTTGCGGGCGGACACCTGTAAATACCACAAGATCACTAAGATTGCTAAGAGAAGATCGCTAAGATTGCTAAGATCGCTAGGCAATCTTAGCGATATCAGTGTTCTTGGCGATCTTCGTAATCATAGTGATCTTGTTTTAGCAATCTCAGTGACCTTGTGGTAGTTACACGTGTCCAACCTTTACCAGCTATTCCAGACCACACAAGATTTAAATGGCGCTAAGAAATAACGCCAACAACAATTTGTCGCCAGAGGCTAACATTGCAGAGATGAATTCAGCCATTTATAGAAATAAACCAATTCCGCAAAACACTTCTGCAATATAACAGGTAACTAAATGAGTAACTTCAAGGCAAACCACAACTACTAACACAGGGTGTGAACAGAAAGGCTGCCTCACCAACAAAGACGTTTTCTACGTCAGTCAGAAAATCAAGGACTTACAGTTAACATGAACACCGTCTTTTAACCATTTTCCTTGTAATACAGGAACAAATGATGTCGTAACAGTACAAACTACATCAGCGTCCCTGACGGCTTCTTCCACACTTCCACAGCACTGAACCACATTTGCGAAGGACTTGGCTTCCTCACAAAGGCTCTTTGCACGGCTTTCTGTGCGATTCCAAATGCAGATCTGCACACAATGAAAATAAAGCTTTTAAACATGAAGCAATTTACAGATCAAACATCGTAAGATCTCAGCAGCCAAGTGGCATGCACTATTGAACAAACAGGTTTGAGCAGGTAAGAAGCATAAAATGCACCTTGAAACGAGCATGCTTGCAACACAAAATCTAACTCTGCAATTACAGCAAAAGTAGTTTGAAGCAGGCAAATAAGCGTAGTTTTTGTGTATTCTGCAATTTAACTCAACAAAAACACTTACTTCAATTAAATATGTAATTGCCATGCCTTTTCAGTGACGCAAACGTTTGAAGTTTTTCTGCTTTAAGTCTTCTACTGTCTGTTTTTTTGAAAACTAACTCGTTTGTGTATAAGCCTATGCCACCCACCTTTTCGTATTTGTGCACGTGACTCAGTGCATACAAGTGACTCCTGCCTTGATTTCCAGCTCCGAGAATCGCAAGAACTTTGGGATTAGGAGGTGCTAAATACTGGATACAATCAATTCATCAAAAATTAAAATGTTTTTTGCACAAATCCCAGCTGCACCAACACAAAGAGACAAGCACCACATGCATGCTTGTACGGGTATTTCAAAGCTACCAAAAACTAGAGCAATACAAGCTTGCCACCTAGGGTACAAGCAGAAAAGTCAGAGAATGGCATGTAGCAACATAATCCTTGTAGAACTAAAATGATAACAGCACCAATTTCACCCGATGAGCACACTCAGCTAGTAGTTCATGGAAAAAGCAACATTTGTTGTGACCAATGGGAAGTAGGAAATGATCCATTGTAAACATAATTTGAATGTAATTTATAGTTATACTTTATACTGAAATGAAAAGATATGAGTTCATATGTTTGCATAGCAACTAACGAATGATATTAAGCTACAGGAAAGCGTAAAAGCAACCATCAGATCATGTAACATGTGATTACTTGGAGCAAGCAGGAATGGTGAGGGGAAGTGAAATCAGATGCTGTATCTCATTGTCACACACTACAAAAGAAGAGAATATCATCCAGTGCTCTTATTTTCAGGTAGAATGAACAACACAGAAATCTACCTTAGTGGCTACAGCAGAAGCAGCTGCAGTTCGATTAAAGGTGACCACTTCTCCTTCCATAATCTATAGAAAAACAAACAACTGTACTTAATACAGATACTCAGTGATTTTGCTTGTTTCTCAGATATGCCAAACAACACCATAAAACAAATGTACTTCCAAGACAAAATGACATGCTCATTTCATGTAAAACTAACTGCAAGTAGTTCTCCAGTGGTGGGATCAAAATGCAGCAGTTTACTGAGATGACCTTTTGAACCACGATTTGGGTACAAGCTGATCACTTTCAGGCTGAGAGCATCTTGGGCTGAATTGTATGCGCCCATGGACATCAGAAAACTAAACAAAAAGCAACAAAAATTTCATTGCAACTGTAACAAAGCCAAGAATATTCAAAACAGCCATAATAGAAAAAGGAATCTAATTATCAACATGAATAAAAATAAATTTTCAATGTTTAGCACAGTGGTTCTTAACCTGGGGTAAATTTACTGAAACATATATTGCAGCCAATGTGAATTATTATAAATCATTCTAAACTCAACAAAACAAGTTCCAGCTTTGCAGCCAGCTGTTTGAGGAAATCTTCAACCTAGTCTAAACTGTAAGAGTTTGTTAATTTCCTATATACTGTCGCTGGAAGGGCATGAGTGCATCATTGCCTTCCAGGTAGGATTCTGACTTGGATGTGTGCAGTCATAATCTGTCAGATGGTAGCTTCGTATCATTGGCTTATCAGTCAAGAACATGAACCAATGTTTGAATCTGCATTTAGCAAAGTATAAGATAATAATCCACATGAGAAACCCATCTTACTTATGCCTATTAGACAACTACTTGATTTGATACAGCCATTTGAAACATACTATGATTGGCTACAAAGTTATAATTAATTTGCAGCTAGTTCACCAATAATCATATTTGTGCAGACAACCATTCAACTGCTGATTGTTGTATCATGCATACAAAATCATAAATTGCAAGACTTTACTACATATTCTGGACTTATGCACCACATAACCAACTTTTATCTTGTTGCTGAATGCAATTCTCTTAACCCAGCAGTTATCTACCTTTCATAGCCTATGGTCACCTACTAACTTAGGCCGTTATCTTCTATAGCCCTGCCCACCACTACAAAACATTAATTTCATTTCAACATATTTATATTATTTTGTTATCCATGCTAGACAGGTAAATAGGTGAAGGCCTCATTTGGTAAAGATTGAAGAAAATTAAATGAGGCCAAACTATAGGACACTTGATAATACAATGCCCCAACTACTAAAAGGCACAAAATTATGTGTCTGAGTTGTAAATAAAAACAACAAATGTGCATGTGACAGGGCATGAAAAGATTATTACTGCACACGCCTGCATACACAGTTATTTTCACAGAAAGATGAAGCATTATGCTGAACCTAAGTAGTCAATCAGGCTAGTTATTGAGCAAACATTTTTTATTACGTTAATGCTAAATTTCATGAAGTTTTAAACTTGGTAACAATCCATTCACATTACTTCAACAAAATATCTGAGGATATTATTTTACTAACAAATTATGTTCACATTTTAAAAACTCCAAAGTCAGGAGAATGGACACAACTCATATACTGCTATCTTAAAAACTCACCCACTGTGCTTTGCGACTGTAGTAGTCTGTCGAACTGGTTGTGACACATCTCCTTTTGAAAAGTCAGAAAGAGCTTGCTCAATAGCCGGAATCAAATCTTTATATTTTAAAATCTTTTCAATAGCAGCATTAGTTATGACAGGTAGTTGAGCAAACATTGTAGTTTTAGAACCTATTACACAAGCAATGATTCTGTGAGTCGTTCAGTCAAATGCATTCTGCAGTATAGGCCTAGCAGTGATATGATGTGGCTGTATTTCTCAATTTTCTTAAATCTTATTAATCACCACCAGTACACACTTTGCTGCTAAGCACTGTGGGCTAACATAACACTTATTTGACAAGATTAGAGACTACTAACCATGCAAACTCAACCTTGAATTATTCCTCAGCTAGCAGCTGACTAGATGCATATAATGAATTGAAACCACTGTCGAGTTTCAATTAATCACAGACATTTAATCCCTTACAATCAAACACATTATTTATGACAGATCAACATGCATTGCATATACTTAATTACTCAAACAATTAATTCACGAGTTTCAGGTTTAGGGTTTTAGGTGGGGTAGTGGCTATTGGTCCACCAGCGATTATATGGTTTGAATAAAACACTGGGTTTGTCACACTAGTGCCACTGTCTTTGCAGTCGAGGAGAAGCATCTATGTCTGCTGTGCAAGTGGTTTTAGGTTTGGATCTCACCTTTGTAGCATTTGCTTTGGTGCTAGTGGTTATACTTTTCATGGGACTGATTTTTATTTACTTTTTAAAAACTTTCCAAAACTAAAAAGTTTCCAAAAGGTTTTGCCTGCAATACGTTTTACTTCAATTTACCATATAACCGCATTACCCATATTACATTTTGTACCCAGAGCAAAAGACTTTTACCAACTATTATGCACTATTCCCTTTACAAAATATGTAGTTTCGCCCTTGGGAGGTCTGCAGCCTAGATGACCCTTGGTCCTTCGCAGCCTCTCACTCCCTCATGCACTTTATAGATCAATGTACTTGGAAGTCATCGCAGTACTACAATACAATGAGCATGATGACGTCGTTCATGCATATGTCTCAAAAGCTTGTGTTTCATCAAAGTAAATGTATTTGCGCCATCAAGCGTATACTCTCTACTACCACCATGTGTGTATCCTCGTCTTCCTTCATGTATTTGCGTATGCCATGTTACTGTGATGCATGCTTAAATTCAAGTGCCTTGCGTGTGGGAGTGAAAACGTTACTCAATCAATACAAAAAATATGAAGCTAGTCAAGCCATTTACTCGTCATGCATTTGTACTAGCAAGTGTAATGTAGTCTGGCACACACCTGTCATGCGTTAGTGTCACATGGCAAGTAGCAGATGAATAATTTTTCAAAAATTAAGGTCCACTGGTGGACCTGTAGCCACTGCCTTTAAACAAGTTTTAGGTTTAGGGTTTTAAGTTAAAGGTTTTAAGTTTAGGGTATGTGGTTTAGTGTTTGGTAGTGTCTATTTGTTGTCAGTGGCAAAAGCACTGCTAGATCTATTTTATAATTAGGTGAACCCGATTGGTTGAATTAGTAACGTGACAAGGACAACATGCTTGGATTAGCGTTCATCCTTGTCGCATGACCTAAAACCTAGCCCTAATCATATTTCAAAACCTTAACCCAAAATGTAAACCCATACCTAGTTCTTGAAACTTTTCAAAAAATGCATAAAAGGTGCTCATCAGCAAAAGTGTCATCTCTGTTAGCAAAGCATACCAACAATGGTGAGAGCCGAACCAACAACCACTCACACAGAATAGACACTTCCTACTTAACCAGGTTCACTGCACTGTTAGTGTCACGAACTCAGTGTTTGATGTGAACAAAAGGCAAAATAGCCCCAGCACAAAGCTTTTGCTGCTAGCGGCAAAACAGACACTACCTCAGGAGTTTTTATTTTTTCATTTTTTGGGCGTTTCCACAGGCTGATTTTTCAAAACCTCTTATTTTTGACATTTCCATTCAACTCGCCATGAGCCAGAAAGGCACCTCGGCACCATCAGTGACCAACCATACTGAGTATGATTACATAATAAATTGGAAGTGGCTATGGAACCGCTTACATCTGATGCGGTTATATTAAAACACTGTGTTTGTCACTCAAGCAGCACCGTTGTGGTAGCGTAGCGGATGCGTGATTTGAAGGAAGCAGCAACGTTTCAATGCCAAACAACTTTTTTCGGCCAACTTGATTAAAAAAAACAAAAACGTGCCTTGGTACTATGACGTACATTCCAAACAGCATTTTCATATTCCAAACCATTTTTAAAGGCCAAATTTCAGGAATTTGGGGGTTACAATTACTGTACGAATACCAGCGTGGCAACCTTGGCCGCACGGCGATTTTTCCAGCGGGACTTATTCATTAGTCGTGGAAGCATTCAAGTGTAGCAAACAAGCGGTGAAGCGCAGCGAAGAGTGACGGAACAGTTGAAGAATTGGCAACGGAGGACAGTTGAAAACATCCAGCGACTCAGCGAGGTCTGCAATCTGCATTAGTGATGCACAGGGCAGGGCCGTATCAGAGCCGGATTTAACAGATCTGAGGCCCTAGGCTAATCCACTTGTGAGGCCCCCTCTCCCATTGTTGCGGGGAAAAAATGGAAAGTGTCAATTAATTTGCTAAAATCCGAAAATGACGCACTGGAAGTATGGTCAGTAAAAAATTATGAATCATTATTGGAGTGCCCACGATCACTGCGCTTGTTGCTGTCTTTGACGCAAAATCTTTCAGTTGCACGGAATTGTTGAAACCTACATAGCTGGCGAGAATAGGATTTTAACTGCTACAGGCAAACCAACCGAAATCGCCACAATTGAAATATTGGACAAAACACATGGCCTACGTTTTTTAGAAGAATCACACCTGTTTTTTCTTATCTGTGTTCAAAAAACAAACACACTGCACCTATACAGTATGTATGGCGGCTTACGACATTAAAGCAACGTGAGGACCACGTTGCAACTCGCTTATCACGGCTGTAAAAATCTCATACACACGAGTAAAACACGTCAAGTAAAACGCACTCAAATGGTTGTACCGTACTTATTCGAATATAACACGCACTCGTATATAAAGCGCACCCTTAATTTTTGAATGAAAAAACTGTTTAAGACATGTGGCTGTAACAAAACATTTATTGATAACATGCGGTACTCTGGTAAAGCAAACTGCCAGTATAAGCACAATTCTCAAATGAAATTTACAATTTAAAACCGGATTCATCATCAGATTCACCAGACAGTTGTTCGAACTCTTCTTGAGTTACGTTTATATCAGTGAAAAGAAATAAATAAAAAAAGAAATAAAAATAAAGCGTGCTGATGAAAAAACTCGTGTATAACGCGCACCCTTAATTTTTGATTAAAATTCCGTAAAAAAATTTTGCGCGTTATACTCGAATAAATACGGTACGGTTAGGTTCACGATTCGCGTATATCTTACTTTTTCAGACCGGTAAGAATCGAACGCAACTAAACTGTCACGTGAATAGATGTGAAGTTTAAAAACTAGAACCGTCGCCAGAAAGTCTTGAGTAGGGGATTTTGGTTGGTGCAAGGGGAATTGACATTCTGAAAATTTGATAAAATCTTTACTGATTTATAGTTTTTCATATTTAAGTTGGTAAGGGCTGAGCTCACCAATGCCCACCACGACTGGACGACTGGTTTAACGGCGACTGGACTGGCTTAAATTTCGCTTATGCTGTTATCACTGAAATACGTTTAAAGAAATTAAAAGCTGCAATCATCAAATCAAGTAAGGCTGAACATAACACAGTAAACCGTTGAAAAGGTTTTGTCCTGCCTTCTTCATAACAAAATTATCTAAGAATTCATTACAATATGTTTGCCTAAGTTTGTCACTTTTAATGTATCGAATGCTTAGTGTGAACAACCTATCCTGGAACACTGCGATCCTTTAATTCATTTTAATTCCTTTGAATCTTGAAAAGGACCTTCAGCCTGAGCAGTTAGCCACCATCAAGCTAAGAAAAAATGCTTCGCATGGTTGGCTAAACCAAGAACCACTAATCTAAGGCATCCAACCCAAACGCGTTTATGTCACTTTTTTGCTGTTTCCCTGTCTCGTTGGGGAAGAGTTCTGTTTTGCGGTTGCCAGTTGACAAAGTAGCTTTTGCTTGCTATTTAAGCTCATCAAGATCCCTGATTTGCTTAGCATGGAAGCAGTACAAACTTGCGCAAGTACTTAATAACATTCTGATTTCTGAATGACTTTACTGAAGAAAATTCAAATGGAAAAAATCGCATGTAAAAATATCAATCAAGCTTAACGCGATACAAAATTTTCTGTATTGCTCAGTCATCTAAGAAACAATTATGCTTTTATTGTAGGATACTGCTGGTAGCTCTACACATAGCTCCTATCTGGAGTACAACCTTAGGCTTTGATCAGATGCAGTGAGGTTTGATCCGAGGAGAAACTTGGCTGAAGGAAGCCCACTGGCCAACACCCAGAAAATAGTGAAGAAAAAACAGCAAATTCGGTATTGAACGGTTATACAAAAACCCGAAATCACTGGAAAACAATCCGAAAAACGCAAAAAAACAACAATCTACTGAAACCAAAAGAATAGTAAATACCAAAATACAAGCTAGGTAGTGGCCCAGTTTTTACATTTCGTTTGGCAGGGGGGCGGTGCGGTTCGCACCCCTGCCACCCGTCAGTTATGCCACTGATCAGGTGCATTTCAAACATAAACATCCACAAAGTTCTTTTGATAGAATTAAACGTAACAATCGGTACGATTCAGCAAACGCAGGGCGCAGCCAGTGTGCTTTGAATATGTCGACACAATAGATGGCATCAGTGGCGTACGCAGAAAATTTTCATGGGGGGGTTTCATTCAGTGACATAGGGTAGTCATTTGTATTTGTTGTGCGCTGTTTGTGACGTCACAATTTGACGTCATAGTCCTGTTTCCAAACCAACGTTTTAGCGAAGTTCGTTGACATAATATGCACGTTTTGCTATACATCCACTCTCCT
>Ga0210059_1010016_pt1 | contig 14699 bp, 11 predicted proteins | sample Ectturendosymbi2_FD_188042 | JGI IMG/M metagenome (GOLD analysis project Ga0210059, IMG submission 188042) | Ecteinascidia turbinata endosymbiont from Florida, USA - Sample 2 (SPAdes) (version 2) | ecosystem: Host-associated > Tunicates > Ascidians > Unclassified | place: Key West, Florida...
CGCCCACACCAGCAAAGGTTACCATTTCATCATGTTCTATGCGCCGTGGTGCGGCCACTGCAAGCGCTTGGAACCTACTTGGGTCGAACTGGCCAAGTCTCATGTTCCGTCGGAAGACAATGCGAATGATGTTCGCATCGGCCGCGTAAGTCATATTTCGAGATTCTCGGCTCGTGTATAGTGCATATATATAGTGTGTATGCTTTTTAATTGGAAACTACGAGCAATTTTTACTTTTGCCGTGTGTTTTCCCATTTGTTTCCTTTAAGGTTGTCACCTGGTCTCATCCCGGAAACTATATTTTTCCATGGTCATTTATAAAATACAAAAGTCGCGACCCATTTTTATAGAATACAAACAAAATAAATCAAAGTCATTTTTTCATTAGGTGGCATTTGCACACAACCACGAAAAAAAGACGAGACGTTGCTCACGTCTGATAAGATACTTCTTTGTCTCTATTTTTTAGAGAAAAAACAAATAGAAAATCAGATGTGCATGAATTGTTTTTATTTTTTTTCAAATTTATATGTTGTTTACAAACTGTCCGCGGCTCTTCCAGAACGTGCCCTCGACCCACCAGTTGAGCTTCGCTGCTGTAGACTACAATTGTGAGTTTTAATTGAAAAGGACATAAACTAAACTAGTTGTTAATTGTATGGTTGCGACTAGCCTTAGTCACGCGTAAAGCTTGCTCTAGAGGTTGGTCAATTCCACTGGTGTTGCTTTTTGCAGTGTCGTCAAGGCTCGGATTTCCTGTAAATTTTTTGAAATCAATTTTCTCCTCACTCTGGCTGTTTTTTTGCGTCATTATTTGTCAAAAACAGTACTGGAAATGTATTACCGTGTGCATAAAAGCTGGCAGTGAAACGCTTAAAATAATTTTAAATTTTCTTGTAACTTTTAAGTAAATCGCATTTTTTCTGTTTTTGAAACGGTCGCCGACGGGTGACCACTGCTATAGTGGACGTTTTGTACTGCAAGGCTGTGCAGTCATCATTACGTACACACACAGAAAGCAGCATACAAACAGATCAACGCCCTGGGTTGAAGCCGCGATGTCTCAGTGGTCGAAGTGTGGATTTGATACTATAGTTTCGTCAATCTCAACTGTCCCGGCAGGAAATTAGTTTCGCGCAATTTGCCTTAAACCCAATAACACTCAAAACAACCAGCTTCGGAAATCATGAGGATAAAACAAATTTAACTTTTCGTATATTTTATGATTAGCGGCGAAATTGTGATTGAAAGTCCAATTTTTGTGTTCATCTTTTACATCGCTAATGCCCTGGATTGTTTAAATTCAAATTTGTCGTAGCTTCTGTTTGCTTGGTCTGGCGTCTATTATTCAATGCTCGTACCTGCCGGATAAGTTTCAAAATGAATGTTCGTGAACATCCTGAATCAGCTGGGGACCTGAAAAACTGCGCAGCTGACCTCACTGGTTGTTGTAAAGTTCCTGAAACTGATTTTGCCATTGCGGATTTAAAAATGCAAATACATGTTTCACTGGAATTCAAAACATGGATGCAGCTGTCACCTCGCAAGTTGGTTCTTGCTGCTGTAGGTTTCTGACTTTTGGTGATGATCAAAATTTTACTACTGTAGATAAGACGCTAGTTGTAGATTTAAATTTTTTCTCGTTCATCAAAATGTTGCATTACAAACTTCCTGTGCATGCAGGTTGATTGCACTGCTCATTCCTCCATTTGCAAAACTAACGAAGTCAGGGGATATCCAACTTTGCTGTGGTTCGAGGATGGAAAGAAGATGAAAAAGTACCAGGTCCGTAGGATCTTATTCACTATGGCCTAAAAGCTGTACATGAGGATAAGCGTAACTGTAAGAAACACCAGTGTGTTCGCGGTACAATATTTTTGCGCATTTTTGACCATCCTTAACCGAAAAAAGAAACAGAATTTGATGTTTTCATACAATAAGCAGAAAAGTAGTTGTTAAAAAACAACTGGGTGCCAAAATCATGATTGACAAGTGTCTGTAGAGTATGAAATTTTAACGTATTTTCTTTAATACTTCCTGCGATGCTTACCCGTGTTGGTTTCAACTTTCTTTGTTTATGGGGCGATGCATCCATTTATCTTCTGTCTCCTGGATGGGTCATTATGAAAACCGTAAACCGTTGCAATGCTGCGACAAGACACCCGCTTTACATATACTTGTTGAAGATTGTTAGGGAATTGGTAATCGCCGTGATATGTCCCTTATTTTAAAACAAAATTTTTAAAGATCGAACTTGATTTGTTTGGTGAGGGTGCTCTCATCGCGTTTTATATGCAGAGCGGAAGAGACTTAGAAAGTTTGGAGCGGTTCGTTAAGGAGACATTGAGTCCAGCTTCCGCAGAAGAGGAGGACGCTCATCAGCAAGCCGAGCAGGTAGATTAATTTCAACAGAAAAGTGTCTGTGGTGGTCGTTCGTTTCACAACATTTTTATCATATATCGGTTCTTGATGCATTCAGTGGATGCATAAGCTGATTTCCGTAGAGTATCAAAGAAGTTTTGCTATTTTGTGAACATCGACATTTTCCTGTCTTAAAGGCTCAACACGACCCCGATGCTATGCTTCCACACAAAGATGGTCTTTTCGATATCACCGATGAAAGTTACGACGCCCACACCAGCAAAGGTTACCATTTCATCATGTTCTATGCGCCGTGGTGCGGCCACTGCAAGCGCTTGGAACCTACTTGGGTCGAACTGGCCAAGTCTCATGTTCCGTCGGTGGACAATGCGAACGATCCTCGCATCGGCCGCGTAAGTTGACTGGCGACGTTTTTGCGTTTTTTCACAGGCATTGTCTCAATGACTCATGCTTTCAACGAACGAATTGCTGCGCTAGGGCTTGAGCACTGGACCGCAGTGAGGGTACGTCGTGAACACGTGACCACTGGACTTGCGGCGAGTACAACACGTTCCGAAAAATTTGCTTCCATTTGAGATGTGCATACCTGACTAACTGCAACCCTAGTAGGCGTAGGATTTTAACCTGGCCTCGTGTTTAGTAGATAAAGATCGATTTATAAACAATAGGTTGAGGATTTCAAATGTTTGTGGATTTTTTAAACGATTTTACAAGTCTCTGGTGGTCATTCCGATCCTTCGGTCCTACACAACCTACCTTCCGCTTTCAACTTTTTGTGCCATTTTCAAATCTGTTCCACCGCTGGTGCTTTTCAGGCAATTATCTCACAAGCGCATCTATAATCTTGTTCGAGCATACTCTGTAACAGGCAAAATGCTTTTTTGTCTATTGACGCAAATGCCATTTCTGCACTTGAAAGGATAAACTCTTGAAACAGAAAACAAAATTTGGAGTTGTTTCTAAACGTGCTATTAAAATTAGAGATGTTTGAAAAATTTGGTGACTCAAAATCCACGTACAGGCAGTTTAGGCCCAAACAGAGCTGCTATATTGTTTTTGTTTCAACTTAAAAAAAGAAAAATACTTTTTTATCAGAAACTTTGAGTAGTAAGGTTGTAAGTTTTTCCTTCAGAGAGAATTTTCGCTATATATTGTTTTCAGCAAAGCACTTCAATTGCACTCACGGGCAAACTTCATTGGCTCTAAATGGCTGTGAAAATATTTCTGTATGTTTTTTGAAAATTTTTGTTTGCCGCAAACTTCGGCTTAAAAATGCCGAAGCTTGATCATATTTTTGCACAGGTAGTTAGTTGCAGTGCCTGCAAGCCTTGCAGCGTGAACAAACACTTCCAAAACGTGAACAGGGAAACGCGAGCATTTGTACTTAATGCTCAAACACAGCAGTCTGTAACAGAAATGGAAAAATATGAAAATACCAGGTGTTTTAATTTTTTTTCACAAGAAGTTTCAAACGCAAACTAATCTTTTATCGCAGCAGAAAGATCTTCAAATGGCATCTTAAAGGTGCCTTTATATTTAGGTTGCACACCAGCGATTCGTGAGTTAAAACCGAAACGTGGTTGGCGCCTTGGCCAGCTCGTAGTTAACGGGTGCGCTTGAAGTGAAGTTGCGAAATTTGAAAAACACCTGCTTATGCTCATTACATCACACATGGCTTGCGTCGCTTCAGGTGGATTGCACAGCTCATCCTTCTGTTTGCAAAACGAACGAAGTCAGAGGATATCCGACTTTGCTGTGGTTGAAAGACGGAAAGATGATTAAAAAGTATCAGGTCTGTACATTTCTGTGTGCTGTTGTGGTAGAATATAAGGCAGGCAGACATAGTTGGAAATAGGTGCCGAAGAATGCTTAGGCGCAATGTCTAAATAGAATCACACGCGTTGAGTTGTTAATCTTCACTCTGTAAATTTGTTATGAAGCATGGTTAGACCCAAAAGACTCACCAGCCCAGCTAACATCTAACAATAGAACTTAGGCCCAGCAGGTAAGCTACAGACCCAACTAAGGCAGCCTACTTGCAAGGTGTTTCAAATATACAGCACATAGTATTAGGCTAACATGAACAACTTCATCTTCACAACTTGCCGCGCAATATGACTGTAGATTGTAACGTTACGTCTTCATTAGGTCTTTGGAGCACAGAACCTGTTTTGCATTAATGGGAACCTGCCGCAGCTTCTCCCATGAGCTGCACAGTGCTGACTGGCAGGCAGACTCAACGAACAGACCTGATTCCAATACACTCGCCTAGTGTTTTCAGTTGTAAAAGTGCGCCTAATAACTGTATCAATAAACTGTTCTTTTGAGTTCCACAAAACTCCACTCTCCTGACGCAATTATCTGACCTCTGCAAATCGTCCGACAGTCCGGCAAAGTTAAACCAATTTGGAGTTGTTGACGAGAAAGCAGAAAAATTGGTTACAGAAGCAGATGTCGCACCTACTGCGAATTGCAACGTGCCATGCTGTAGCCACCAGGGTGTCGGAGGTTTTTGGGTGGAGTTGGATTCCTAACAACACTAGAAGTCGGAGTCAAACTTTTTTGTCCGACTCCGGAAGTGAAATTGGATTATTTTTTTATATCACACTCCTAAGTTGGGTATTCCTGTTGCAATGGTACGATTTCTTTTGAAATTTTCTTGAAACAGATGATTCTTGCTGTTTACCACAATTTCCACTGAGTGCTAGTTGCTACACAATTGTTGACAGCCAAACTTTCATTTACTTCATTTTAAAGTGTCAGAGATTTTGAAAAGGTGGGAGACGGAGTCGGAAATTTGGAAAGGTCGGAGTTGGAGTCGGACATTATACCTCCGACTCCGCAACCCTGGTAGCTACAGCCGGTAACATAAACACATGCAACCTTAGTTCACAAACCTGCCGTAATTTATGACAAAAGCGCCTGCCCTTTTCGCAATCCCCTCTGATCGTCACATCAAAGCTGGTGAGAACAATGACCACTTGCGAAAATAAAGCACGTTGGCTTTTAAATTTGCTGACTTTTCTTTTTAAATTTGCTAACTTGGTTGTAAAGTTGCTTCGAGTGTCTGGCCATGCGCATGCAGTTGCTCCATCCGTATCAAAGCTGTAATTTGTTATTCTTACAATTTCTTTTGTAATTTTACAGTCGCACTTTTGTTTTGCAGAGCGGCAGAGACTTGGAAAGTTTGGAGCAATTCATAAAAGAGATGTTGGGTTCTGTTTCTGCAGAAGAGGCCGATGCTCACCAGCAAGCCGACCAGGTACTAAAGCGTAATTTAATTCAGCGATATTTCGTCGAACTTTGCTGTGAAAAACTCGGAACCGTTTCGAAATAAATTAGGAAACAAAAAAGCGGTTGCTTGTCGCCGCAGGCGAATGGCAACCATTGTCTTTTGCGTAACGAAACACCTACTTCATGATCACAGCCGGTTCCTGATGCTATGCCGTCGCACAAAGATGGTCTTTTCGATATGACCGATGCAAGTTTCGACGCCCACACCAGTAAAGGTTACCATTTCATCATGTTCTATGCGCCGTGGTGTGGCCACTGCAAGCGCTTGGAACCTACTTGGGTCGAACTGGCCAAGTCTCATGTTCCGTCGGAAGACAATGTGAATGATGTTCGCATCAGCCGCGTAAGTTGACTGGCGACGTTTCCGCAAAGTTCATCAAACTTCTGTTTGGCTGATATAGAGTAAAACAGAAACTTCAGCTCCTTGTTAGTAAACTCCACACGTGTGTATTTTCTTGTGACTGACCTCCTTTTTATGCGCAAAGTATGTTTTCTCTTGATCTTGGCAGATTTGGGGATTACAGTCGTAAGGAGCGTAAGGCTTCAGTAACTTTGTCTGTTCGTGGTAATTGGTGGTGTACAATTTTATAGACCAAAATCAGCTCCGGCCGCCACTGTGTTTTTCAGAGATTGCGTTTTTTGTGTGCGTGAGCTCGTAAAAATGACACATCTTGCAATGACAACATGCTTGTCGTTTGTTACAGGAGCTAATTGCGTTTTTAAATTGCTTTAACCGTAAGATCTCTACGAGATTTCCTCCATATTTTGTTCGATATCAATACCGTTCAGTTCAACACTTCTTTTTGTATTGTCATTAACCAGGCCTCTCCAAATTAGCCCTTCAAGTGAACTAACGAGTCCAATCGATACACTTGACAACAGGGCTTAATCCGCAATCGGTCACCACGCCCGATGATTTGTGACCTACGTGTGTGCCTTGCGTTGGTTCACAATGCGCTTTGTGACGTATAGCTTACGTTGCCGCAGGTCGATTGCACCGTCCATTCGTCGGTTTGCAGAACCAACCAAGTGCGAGGTTATCCCACCCTGCTGTGGTTTGAAAATGGAAAGATGGTCAAAAAATATCAGGTCAGTTTGGATGCCCCCCGAGTTTCTGAAAACCAAAAACTGTCCACTTTATTTGCCGATTTAATATTTGTTTGCGCGAATGCCAGGTTCAAAATTTATCGGTGACTTACTCCGGCCACTCCACAGCAGCGGACCATGTTTTTTTTTCTACATTCCACCCCTGTGTTCGAATTTAATCAGAGATGCGTGGATCAAGTTTAGGAAATGTAGATCAGACCTGCAACACGATTGAAACGGCACCCCAGGTTCTGGAAAGATAATTCCAGGCTACTTGGAATCGGATCAACTTATTAGCTGTTTAGCGTCTGCATCTAATGCACTGTAAGAAAGCTGTGAGCAATCAGGCAGACAAGCATCGAAGACGATTGCAAAGACCGGCTTCAAAGGCTTGGACGGCCTCGGGTCTTGTCGTGATTAAAGTCTGAGCGTGAATCGCTGCTTTTCAACGGAAACATGCCCGAGAGCGAAGTGCAATCTCATGAGGTGTTGCGGAAGGCAGACAAAGCGCGCGGTAATATGTGTCGTAAACCGAATAAACACAATGTATGTTGTTTCAACCAAAACGCGTCTTATTTTTTCCTTACTGAACTGCTGGACGCGTACCTTTTAGAGCGGACGGGATTTGGCGAGCTTGGAAAGTTTTGTCAAAAGAACGATGGATCCATCTTCACAAGATGCAGATTCTGAGCAAGAAGAGCAGGTCGCTATTCCAACGCCTCCTACTCCGCAGAAGAAAGAAGAGGTCGAAGAAAAGGTGCTGTGTAAAATATTTCAGTGTACTGTAGCGTCGTTATATGATGTGTTCGCAAACGTCAGCTGTGATTCTGCAAAAGCAGAGACGGATGCCGAAATGGTGTGAAACTCCTGCTTGAAATCAGGGGTGTTGTGGGGGGTATGTCTGTTGCAGTAAAGCAAAAAAGTGGACGACTTTTAACTACCGCAATTTCGACTAAATCGTCCAACACAGACTTCTGGTCCCGTCTACCCATGATACGGTTGCCTAGAAAATGTTTTTCATACGTGAAAAGTCTTTTGTTCCAAATTTTCTGGGTTCCGTTACCCCTAGCCCCCTGAATTAACAACCCCACTTCCTGCAACCAATACTTTCTGAAACCTTCAACTTTCGGGACGTCCTTCGCGTTTGAAATTTAAGAAGAAATATGGCTGTAGTTCGTTTGTTATTGTGAAATTCGATGAATACCAAGCGCGATTCAACGTTTATGAGATCTTCACTTGATTTTGTTGCGGCGCAGGATTCGCCGGTCTTGGTCCTGAAAGACGAGAACTTCGACTTCCACACAGCGGTGGATGTGACCTTCGTGATGTTTTTCGCTCCGTGGTGCGGGTTTTGCAAACGACTTGCGCCCGTGTGGGAAGACCTGGCTAACGAAGAATTTCCCGGTTCAACACAAGTGAAGATTGCCAAAGTTGATTGCACCGTTTATTCCGACCTATGTCAAAAATATGAGGTTAGCTGCGGAACTTAGCAGCGTTCGGCAAATGTTTCCCCAAAAATGTCGCGTTGTGTCACTTCGTAATTGTTCCACTTTAGCCGAGATTTTTTACATGTACTTGCAATGAAACTGTCCGCTTATTCAAAATCAGTGCTGGATTGTGTCTTTTTAAGTGCAGTATGTTTGAAAAAACAACGCCTTTCTGGTCCTTTTTTGGCTTTCGATGATTTCAGAACCTTCTTTTTACTCTCTGCAGGTGAAAGGTTATCCGACCTTGTTGCTTTTCAAGGACGGAGAGAAAATATCCAAGTTTGCTGGAAGTCGAACCAAGGACGACCTGAAAGCGTTCGTTCTGAAAGAGGCAGCAATTCAGGAAGAGGCGAAAGAGCGCGTGAAGGAAGAGCTTTAATGTTCGACGGCTCAGCAGCTGGAGCAGCTCGATTTTTAGGATCACATTAATTGCCAGCTGCACATTTATTGAGCTTTCTGTGTCTGGACGTTGTGGTGAGCGAAGCGGTCGCTCACGAACACTTTTATATCATGCTATTTCATCGTGCCAAATGAAATAGTGAACGCAATGAAGCGGTGGTCTTGCTCGAATGTCGTCGTAAACGCGGTTTGACGATCGTGTTTCGAAAGTAGTAGATTAGTTTTCCGTTGTTTCGCTTTCCAGCTTGACCGATCGCAACGTTTTCATTGCTGTAGTGTAGCGCAGCTATTTTGTGCAGTCTATGGACGATCGCATGGTGGCGACCGAAAGCGGTCTTGTTGGATGACAGGCATGGGTGGCCGAACCTTTATCAAAATGGGGGGCACATGTGCACGTCAAAAAAAACTATATAAATATTACGGTTTGAATTGGCAACTGTAAGGTCACAAGCAAAGTGGTTCAAAAGTAGGGGGACTAGGCCCATGCTCTCCCTCCCCCTGGGTCCCCCACCTATGATAACAGCGCCTCGCTGGTGTAGTGATCTCGAAAGTGTGTTGCTTAATCTGCATCCTATCGTTTAATTCTGAAGCTACTAACCGTGTAAGCTGCCACTGTGGCTTCCTGCATCTGAGCGAGAACATTCTATTGATTTCTTAGCTTTTCGAGCATTTTTTACGTTTAATCTCGTATCGCTTCCTGGTATATCGACGGCAGCAAATGCGAAGACAACACCTGCTGTCAGAACGCAATCTTCGGCTGTTGTCCCACTGCTGTTTGCATCAGCGATTCTGTTACTATCGAGTGAAGCACGTGTTTCTTATGTCAAGTACCGCATAACGAACTTCGTTCATTTTGAACGAGATTTTTGTAATGGCCCGCTTCGCTTGGGAAGTACTCTTCCGGCTCCTGTTGTCTGGCACTTCGTGGATTCTTTAAACTGTCAATTTATCCAACAAGTGCAAAGTTGTTTTTCAAAGAACACACCTGTTTTAAATACAGTGTTGAACTTCTGCCACACAACTCGTCCGGCATGGGAATGTCGCAAAGAGTTTTTGATGAACTGCCTTATCATTGAACGATGCCGCGACGAACGTGTCCCTCGTTTTGTGCGGATCTTTCGTTGTACTATTGCCGCTGTACCGTGAGTGCTTCGTAGAACCTTTAGTGCAATCGATGTTGAGCAACCATAGTCATCAAGCTTTTCCTCCGATCGATGTCCCTTCGTACGAAAATTATGTTTTTTAGAAGCCCGCTGCACTTTGTTGCGCGACCCGTGCGATTTCTTCAGCATCCAGTGGTCCTTGCAGTCAAAATTGTTGCGATCAGCTTGGTTGTCGGAACGCAATAAAGTCAGCCGAATGTTGTTGCAATTCGTCTCACGATCGTAACGGATTTTGTCACCCCCCCGACCATGGGCGTACGCAGAAATTTTTCCAGGGGGGAAGGCAACGTCGAAATTTCACTTGTCCTTATTCAGGTTGCGAGCGATGCAATGCGAATGGACCGTCGCAAAACGTTTTCTACCCTTTCTACACCACAAAGAAAATTCCCCATGAAATCACGCGCTCCGTTCGAAATCGTGTTCAGGTGGAGTTGTATTCGAGTGAGCGAAAAGGTACTTTTTGTCTTCCTTTACAGTTTTGCTGAATTGGGGTATCATCCAATATCATTGTTATTGTGAACTGTGGACAACTGAGTCTGAACTGGAGTTGAACTATTCAAAACTGCGTTTGCGGTGCTCGTATTTGTCTGTGCGGGTTGAACCTTACTTCTCAAAATTTATTCTGAAATGTTTTCTATACTTTGGCTGTTAGAAATGCTTTCTTTTCATAAACTACTTAATATCTATTTTTCGAGCACTTTCTAAAAATAAAGCATAATTTCAGAAAAACGGACAGAACGTCAGTAGCGGTTAAAAAAAACACGGAAGTTGGACACTCTCACGAAACTCTTTCAAGCAATGAGAAGTAGACATGTAAGTTGACAACGACTATCGGACAACTAACTAATGTTAGAACACCACGCAGGCTTTTAAAAAATTGCGCAGATGAATTATGAAAACTTGCCACAGCAAATACAGCTTTGCACTTGCTCACTCAGAAGTAATAACTCAACCTTATGTATATTTCCACAAGCCTGCATACATAAACCAACCTCGCAGTGTGTTAAAAAAAGACTGCATAAGCGCGGTTTGATTAAGTCAGTGTGGTCCAACTACACGCCCGTGGGCCACAGCGTTTTCAGTGGCCCGCAGAAACATTCAGAAAAAATTCAAATTTGAAATTGGTTGAAAAGCGTGTGAGGTTACATTTGTCTCTTGAGTTGCTTGCGGTGGATAAAGTGCATCTGCACAAGAACAGTGAATGCTACCTTTTTTGTGTATCATCATTGTTTTCGTTTTATTTATTTTACGATCAAATTATAAGGTACGGTCCTCCCCTAACCCTCAGCTGGGGCACCTGACTGTATAACCTCTGTTTTTTTCGGTGCCCCGGGGTTCGTTGTCTTGAAGAGTTCATCTGGCGCAGTCAACTCAATACCACAAATAAATCTGTCTATATTTATCAGCTAAACGCGACCTTCTCGAAGTAGCCATCAAGTCAAATTAATTGCCCATCCCTGCAATACCCAATTTCAATTACTGTACAGTAGAAAAACGAACAAGCATAACATTTTTTATTAAAAAGGTAGGCTGCAATACTGACGGTATTAGAGACTGTAAATAGCTTCTGGAAATTAATTAGCAAAAATAGATTTCCCAAACTGAAAGATTTCGCACTAAAAATGCGCTCGAGGTTTGGAAAGACATACATGTGTAAGAGCAGGCTACGTACATTTTCTACGATGAAGCAAGTCAAATCTACAGTAAAAACAAAAAAAAGGCAGGCGAAACACTGGACAGTATTCTCCCGAGTTGCTGCCACTAACACCAGAGGTGGACAAAACGCGGAGTTTGGACTCCGCGGATGCGACTCCGCATGTTTTTCGCGGATGCGGACTCCAAAAAGTTTCTTTATCGGCGGAGCGGAGGAGGAGTTCGGCTTTTTTTTCTTAAGTTTCTTTGCAAGTTTGAAACTCATGGTTGGTTCAATTTTTCTCGCAAATTTTCATGGAGGATTCGCTTTGCTGACACAGCATTGAGTTTTTCTATGGTCAAAAGTTTGTTTTTGCATCTCGTGTTGCTCAGTGTATGCAAAATCTTTTACACAAAATTTTAGAGGCGTTACTGAAAGACTGCTGAGAGCCGCACGCAGAATGCTTGGGAGCTGCATGCGGCATTGAGAAGAGTGCTTGAGAACCATTGTTCTACAAGTAAAACCAACCCTGCTATCTACAATGCAACAGCCTTAGCGATGATTAAACCAAGAAAACATCAAAGGTTTGCAGATCCATTGTTGCAGTCTTGGTGTCGTAACTACCTCTCAAATGGCTATAGCTTCAGCTCCAGTTTATTTTAAACTGAGTCCAGAGCTCTGGATCCTTCTGATTTTTAATTTGCGCTCCGGCTCCAGGCAAAATGCCCAGCTTCGAATCTGCAGCCCTGAATAAAACAATCTATGTGTGCTGCTGACTTCGGGTGCGCGTGGCCTTTTTCCCTATTCTCTTGCTTGATCAGTGTGAAGCGACCGAGTGCCTTGTTCTGCTTCCCAACCCGTTTCCATGACCACCAATCACATCCGAACGCCGGACATTACTTCAGTTTTCGCTAATTTAGTACGTCCCGGACGATCACACCTGCGTTACACATCCTTTTGTGGCTCGCTTAAACCTTTGCACAAAACCAAACCTGCTTGTGTCTGCCAAGTCGCTGAACTAGCGCTGACAAATGGGTGTTCTATACCCAGAACCCAGGGGTGCAACCAGCTCTTCACTTCGGGGGGGGGAGACAATTTTCATGAAATTTCACAAACGGGCACAGATAAAGTTCTCTTCGCAACATTTCCGAAAATGAGAACTTTTCAGTTTTAATCAAGATGCAGACCGAATGATCTGGAAGACAGAGTAAAAATTAGTAGCCTAATACAAACACCTGGCCCAACAATCAACGGAGCAGTCATGGCTTTAGTGTGACAGATGTACAGGCTACTAGTAAACCTGCCTAACTTTTCGTCCTGTTTTAACAAAAGCTTCAGATAATATATTTACTGTGAGATAATTTCTGCAGACGATATTGCGAGTGGTGAAGATGTCAGATGCAAGAAACTGATGTGAACGTCAAGATATATTTAATCACTGAAGTTTTTGTTTCAATCGTAGACACGAGACTTCGTCTGCCAACTGCAACACTCTTGAAACGAAAGGAATGCAGGCAGGAATGCAACTTGAACTTTATTATTACGAATTGTTGGGTCAGGCTCGCCACCAGATGTGGATGGGCCACGCCACTTTTGCCAGGACTACCCAGGCGCGTAGCCAAAAATGTTATTAGGGGGTCAAACAACAACCGAGTTTCAACAATGAAATATTTTTAATGCTCCTTGTTTTTAAAGCATCATCCATGAAACGTGCATGTTTCTGACGCTTTCTTCCTGAACAATTGTGTTCCTATTTAAGCTGACAAATAAAAAGTCTGCTTTCATTGAATTGACTTGTTTTAAAAGTTTTGATAGTGAAGTTCCAAGCTTCTACTTTGGATCAACGTCACAATTTGCTCATAAATCTTTTCTGCAAAAGCGCTAGAAAACCTCTCGATGCTAGAAGTGCACGATCTGCAGTAGGCTTTTTGCAGCCAATATTACAGTTGAGCAAGACGTCATCGCGGCCAACATTACGATTGCGCTTCTTATACTGTATTTCTACGCTTCGGATGTGCACCAACACAGCACGTTCAATCAAAGCCGAGCAGCAACTTTGCTCTGAGGCGCTGACTTCCGACGAAGGCCTTCTACAAAACTTTTGCGCATATAAGAAGTGGATACCGTTGTCATCTAATTTTTGAGCGATTAATTAACGCAGTTGATAATCGTAAACCAGGGGTTCTCAACCTTTTTGCCACCTTGTACCACTTGGGCAGCCCGTATTGTCAATGTGTACCACTTCTTCCAGAACAGCTAATTTTATCGAATCTTAGTTTATTCAGAAGAACATATTAATACATTAAAATAAGAATAAAAGACCACAACAAATTTAATGAGTTTTAAGTTTTTGTTTACCTTCCACCAATTGGTCGATGCGTGGCGTAAATTTGCTAAGAGCGCATCAAAAGTCATAATGTTACGAAGCAATAGGAATAGCGACTACAGGAAAATTTATTTGCTTAGAAACAAAGCCCTATACGTAAACTAGCATGCTGTGAATCCAGGTTTTTGTGAATAAATGGAAGTTACTCGCGTACCACTGGTGGTACGCGTACTACAGGTTGGGAACCCTTGTCGTAAACGGAGTCTTTCAACGCGTTTGAAAAATGTTTGGATTTTTGATAATCCGTAAGATCTTTTAGCTATGTTCAACTTATTCCGTAAAAGTATTGTAGCTACACGAAACTTACTTCGTTTAAATTGTTTGAGACTTTGCTAAATTTAACTGACTTCATTGAAATATAAAATGGAATTAAACTGTAAACACACTTGTAACCCCAACATTACAAAACTTATTGATCACGCTCAGCTGCATGTAAAGATAGCTTAGCACTGCACGTAATTAAATTTGTGCAAATCACGAGCTTCTTGAAAATACAAAAACTTGTCTGCGGAGTTTAAAGCCCTAATGGGAAATACTTGGAAGCTCTACTTGTTTCTTGAGCATCAGTATCAACCTGTGTCTTCCTTTCTATTAACTGCGGCGATTCTTGTCTACCCACATCTTCAACTTAAGCACTGTCTGTGCACACTGCACCAGTAACAAAAATCAGCACGCATTGATGTTATTTAATGGAAATCGATTTCGCCATACCGCATCTTCAGTCCAAGTAAATTAAAAGTTAAAACGAGTGGAAGTACGCAAAGCAGTGATTATTACGAAACAAAGACAAAGGTTGCGTGAAAAACATTTTGAGCTAACGTTGACAGTACCGTACTGTAAATAAGCATTTAGAGTAAGCACAAACAAAA
>Ga0210059_1010017_pt1 | contig 14699 bp, 9 predicted proteins | sample Ectturendosymbi2_FD_188042 | JGI IMG/M metagenome (GOLD analysis project Ga0210059, IMG submission 188042) | Ecteinascidia turbinata endosymbiont from Florida, USA - Sample 2 (SPAdes) (version 2) | ecosystem: Host-associated > Tunicates > Ascidians > Unclassified | place: Key West, Florida...
GCTTATGCGATGACGTTTTCAGCACACTTGCCGATTAATTTGGCGGTTTCGGAGCTGTCTTCGGCACAGCCCTAAAGGAAAGAAACCAAACAATTGGCTACAAGAAACATGGTAGTATATCCGCCTATCACAGTGTTTTTGTTATTTTGACGATTAATTTTAAAGAAAAAACGGAGGAAATATGATCGTGACTGTTTTTTACCACCTGATTTTCTTGGATATTGAATTTTATAGTTAAGTTTAACAATGCTTTTACTAGCACTTTGGCGATATTGGCGGCATTGGATTCATATCTAGTCGCCAATCTCGTGCTGCGAAAATACAGTCCTTCGTTTATCTGCACCAGTAGGCTAAGCTGATGAGCTGTCTAGGGTTGGTGTACGGCAGTAGTTGGTGGATATCATTCTTGGACAACAAAAGGTGTGACTGATTTAAAACATTGAAACGTGAATATTTTGAAGCATGAGAAGTGTGGCAAACCTTTCAGCGTTAAGTAGACCCTTAATTTTTTGGTAAGGTGAACATTGCAGCTGTAATTTATTCAGGATACACGCTTTTACTGGAAAAGCATAACAATCCAGTTAAAAAAACAAATTTGTATAAAATCATAAACTGTTTGAATTTTTTTGGAAAATTTAAACTTCATTTGAAAGAATATGGTGAAAGTACCCGCTCAAAGAAAATGGCTGTAGCCTATGTCTGCTGCCATGGCACGGTTTGAATAAAATGCTAAGCTTTGTCATATTAACAATATCACTTTAGTAGTCGAGCGGAATGTTCCAAGCTTAGTATGCGAGTGGTCCTGGAGTCGACTCTCGCCTTTACAGCTTTGGTGGCACTGGTTATGCGTCATACTTTTTATGGGACCGGTTGGGTTAATTCTTTTGTGTTCGTGTTTAGGGTTTGGTTACGGTTTCATTAAACTGAAGTGAATATTTTCTATGTATCAATAAGGACAACTGAAAATTACCAGTTTGATAAAAGCCATTTATAAACAGCCAGGAGCAGGGCGACGATCCTGTATGTTCAACCAGAGATGAAATTTCGCAGCCCTCCCGGCCATTTTCACCACGAGCCGCTACTAGTCAGAAGTAGCCCTTTTTCAAAAAAGGACTACATGATTTTGAAGCTGAGTGAATTTTGTGTGGTTGCATTTACAAAGTTCGCAAAAGAGATTGAAAAGACTATTGTGACTTTGTGGATATTGAGTTCCAAAAACTTATTTCTCACAGCGTAACCAGGTGGCTTATCGCTTTATCCTAGCTTGCCGAGGGTTCTTCAAATGTACCCAGCTTCACATTCATACTTCATGTCCATCGGCAAGCCAACTGTTGTTCTGAAACGTTTTTTTGGAAATTCTCTGCGCGAACTCTGTTCAAGACATTAAGACATTTGCAATCATTTCCGGTTGCTTTTAATGAGTAAGTTCGGAATATTGGGAAGTCCAAAGCATCATTTGTTGAATTTGTATCGTGTTTCACCACTGTGAAGGCAAGGATTTAATAGAGACAATCAGATGTGAATATCGCGCCAAGTTAAATCAGCACTAAAAAAACTCAAGGACTGAGATAAGGCAAGGATCGTGACTGTGTATTATTCGTGTCAGATGTATCTGTACTGTACAAGTCTTGTGTTGTACATCTGGCTAAATTGACCATTTTATTTGCTGAATTTAAATGCTTTGACTAGATTCCTCCGTTTGCAACAACTGAATAGGAAAATGTTGAACCATGTGAGTAGTATCTGCTTGAGAGAAACGTTTCCATTGATGAAGCTGAACTGTTTGACCAATACCAAAACTTGTTTGAGTTCGTGCGAAAAGAGCATCAACCAAATGCAATTTATTGTAAAATGATGGAACATGAGAGATGGGCAAAATTTTTTCAACTTCCAATACCACTGAACGCTTTAGCGAACTGATAAAGATTGCACAGTTTTACCTCAGCGTTATATGGCATTTTACGCTAATGTGTAACGATTATTTCCTTGATGCAGCCACAAACCTAAAAGAAAGAGAAGTCTTTCTAATTGAACCAGTTTCTACTCTATTAAATCTGATGTGCAATTTAAAACATCTTTCATGCAATTAGTTTCATAATATTGTTAAAGGCGATTTTACATGATAAATTGAAGGAAACTGCAAATGAAAATGTGGCAGTTTTATTGAGCTCATTAATAAATAAACATGGACAGAAGGGGATCGCCATTTAACAAGTTTAGAGCTTGTCCAAGTGATTCTAAAAGACGTAAAAAAGCAAAAGAGGCAAAATGGGAGAGGAAGAAGTTGCAGCCAAGTCAACAAACATCTAAGTTACTATTTCACAGTGGCAGTGAAATCCAGCGGAGAAATTTCTGCGGAACCTGCAAGTGGACAGGAAATCGAAGAACATGTTGTGACAGACTTAGATCTACGTAACGATGAAAATAGACCTAGTTCAACTAGCAGTGCAGTAGCAGAAGAACGTCAAGATGTATCAACGAAAAAACGATAAATGAGATGGCTGACGCTATCACTGGAGGCAACAATATCGGTCTCTCGGCCCTCTGGCCAGCCAATATACCGAAAAAATACGGAAATATTGGTTGAAATATGAAACAGTTTCTTTTTGACATCGTGATGAAAAGTCATTTTGAAAACATGACGTTCCACAACATAGAAAAGACAAGAACTTGTCACGGAAATGTACCACACGTCTTATTCGTCGCCAGAACTACAATGGCGAAGTAGTTGACTGAAGGTGGCTTTGTTTTTCTCCTTCACAAACTTGTGCGAAATGTTTCGCTTGTAGACTGATGTGCGCCGATACCACTAAATATGCGCATTTCCTTAATAGAAGAGGAATCTTCGACTGGAAACACGCTCTTGAGCGCCTGAGGAGCCACGAAGATTCAGTGGAACATATAGATGCCATGTTTACATTTAGTCGCAGATGTTATTAATCACTATGAAAAATTGATACAGAACTAGCCAGTCAGGTCAATCAATGCGAATAATATCGGAAATCGCCTCTGCCTGCAACGTTTGGTTGCTGTCGTAAAATTTATTGCTGAGCAAGAACTGGCGTTTAGAGATGGTGAAAACGTTGGATCGCCCAGAAAGTTTTTCCAAAAAATTTTCAAAACTTTTTTCAAGCAAATATTAAAAATAAGAAGATGCAGTGCTTGTAGCGACTGGTTTTGCAAGAGTTTCACAAATTGCTAATCCTTGTCAAATGCCATGTTGCATCATAAAGTTTTGTTACAGTTGAGTTAATAAATGTGACGTCACAAGATTATGTCATAAATACTAATAATATGTGGAAATGCTAGTGACTTCATCGATCATCCCATACATAAAAATTTTGTGGGGCCTCCCACCACGTCTGGGCTCCTGGCACCCCCACCATCTAAATCCGGCGCTGGTTACATGCCGGGGTGTAATGGGGGGGAACGCATGGGAATGGCGTTCCCTCATCTTTTTCACATTTTGCTTTAAAATGGTTTAGAGTTGTTTCAAAATGGCTATTTTTCGGACTGCAACTGTGTTGCATAATTGCTAGATGTGGTTAGACGTTGCGCGAACGGTATGAGGCCCGGTTCGCTATGCTATCGATTTGTAAACAAAACAAACACAAACGAACACGAATCGAAATTCTCCGATCACTGGTAATATCACCTGTCAACAAATAAATAAATCTTGTTGTGTGTGATACAAAATATGTGCTACTCATTTACTTCTCCTTTTTAGTTGATTTGTATGGCTTGGTTTCAAACGTGCATTCATTAGTAAAAACCGTTGTCAAAAGGTATTCAGACGTTTCTAAGTTGTGTTATACAATTTTTCAAGAACTTTGCGACGGTGGAAGAATATTAGAGGACAGTGTTGGACAAAATGTCAAAACAAGATTCACCAAAAATGCTGATTTTTCGTAATTATACAAGTGTCTTCCAACATGTAACATTTCAGAGAAAGTCAGATCATTTCTGCTGTTCATGCGTCACTTGAACATAAATGTTTATTATCTCTTTTTATATCCTTCTCGAAGTTAGCAGACATTTTGTTTTTGACACATATTCTTTATACATATTGCGACGAAAATTGTTTGTGCACTTGTGAGAGGTCCAAGGGAAGCCAAAGATGGTTGCAAAAATTTCAAACTCACAAACCAATCCTTACTTCTCTATGCAGTTTTCAAATTCCTCAAATGTATCAATGCTCACCTAACAGAGGCAAGCAAATCATATACACTAAATTCATCAAAAAAAACGATGCAAAATAGAAAGTGCGAAAAATTTTGTCCATTTCTGCAATATGTTTGGAGCAGCAGAAGGCCTTCTTCACGGTGTACCAACTCAGAGCATAGGGGTGCGTCTGCAATACACGGAAAATAAATGCTAATTTTGCTCTTTGCAATTGGATTCCCTTCTTACAAGCTTGCCAGCGTAGAAATGCATAAGTCAGCTTTTTATACTGATGACATAGCGTGTATAAATTGTCAAAAAATTCAGAGCACTGTCATAGCGTTTCACAGATCGAAGATAATCAATAAAAAGGAATCATTTTCAAATGAAGCAAGATTCGGGCAGGAGATTATTTTCTGCAAAAATTTTTATAAATGTCATGTAAAGCCTTTGGGAAATCAACCTTATCAGCATATGCAATTTACTGTAAAAACAATTTCTTTCTATCAAAAAAGCAAATAAACGTAAATTGGGGAAAAGCACCTCTGTGATTTTTACTCATTTATTGTGGTCAAGCCTCACTTACTTTCTCAGTTTGGTTTTCACGCTTTTCAGACTCTTGTTTTATTAAATAGCTGAGACAGCAGAACTCGAGAACGGTGGAAAACACAAAGCCGAAACAGATCCACAGGTATATATCCATTGCAGTCAAATAAGCAACCTAGAAAGCTTTTAGAAGTTAAAATTTTTCGCAGAAGTCAGCACAGAAAAAAAGAACTTTTGTCAATCCATGTAGATTAAAAACAAGAACTGCATTATAAAAAAAACTCCGCAAGAATATGCTAGATTGAATGTTAGTCATCATGAAAAGTGCCATGGTCTTTCAAGCAAGACACTGCTTTAACTCTTTCGATCACGGGTGGTTTCCTTGCGCGGCGATGCACGGTTCCCGGGTGGTTTTGGTGGGAAATTCAAATGCTGTCTGTTTCTGCAGAAAGCAGAAACCGCTAGGCATTTTCCTGGTTTAGGCTAAAGCGTTAAATCTAGCAAACGTTTTGTTGCTTTTACACTAATCAATTGCCAACATATCAAATCAATTTCAAAACATTTTAGGATACATACCACTGTAACAAGCCTGGACCTACAGGAGCCACTTTTTCTGCAAAAGTTTCACTTTTTTGAGACAATAAAAGCAACTTTACACTGGCATCAAACAATAAAACTTTATCAACATGCCTAAACATGCTTACCGAAACGTTTCTGATACATTCCTATGCGCTTTCCTAGCATTTGGCAGCACATCAAGGCACTTACATTGCCCAAAATCACATTCATTGCTGTCCGACCCTGGTCCCGCCTAGGTGGACCAGCTCACAAGGGCAAGGCATTTACACAACCTCTGAGCAAAAAAGAGAATGGATTCTTATTCCAAAACCTAAAGTTACATGACTCAGGCTATGACCACGTTTTTGGACAACACACCACTGCGAATTTTGGATAAAAACGTATATATACGTCCCCGAGAACCTTTAATAGCTAAAACGTATAGAAAGGGGAATTTGGGGCACAGTAGGACTAGGGGCACAGTCGTCTTTTTGGATTTATTCAAAAAGTTGAAAACGTTGAACTTTAAAGTTTCCACGGTGATTTAGTCTCATACCTGCCGTAGTACTAAAGTGAATTTTTCCTTCATAGGCAGCCACTGTTACGAGTTACAGAGCAAGTTGTATTTCTGCTACCCAAAAGTAATTTACAGAATCGAGCTTGTTTTGAACTTATTTGGACTTGAAATAAAGTAGTAAGTGGTTGAAAATGCAAAAAAGCGTCGACTGTACTCAACATCTTTATCAACATCTTCTGTTCTGAGTTTTTGTGACGTTGTAGTCAGGGCAGTGCAACATTATTTGATAATGCCAGATTTTAAATTCTTTTTAAGTTGAGTTGGTACTTGTTCATTTTATTTTTTACATGTGCATGGGCCACATCTGACAAAAAAAGGGGGCACACTCAGCACATTGCCACTAGGTCAGTCTAAACAAGGTAAAGCTTGAGAGGTTATTCAGGAATGCTGTACAGAATAATTCTAATCTATGAGAATTTTTAGGTTTATTGTGTGCTTAGAGGCACATAATATTTGTGTGGTAAAGCATAGGTTTCAGCATACTGCACTGGTTTCATTTAATATTTGGTAATCATACAAATTTGTTTTGCCATGCAGTGATAGTGGGTAATTCGAATATGAAAAAAGTGGAGAGGCAGTCAGCAAGTGCCTATTTCACACGAGATATCACGTGAACATGATGCAATGCATGCAACCCAACTTTTTATTGACCGGTCAGGTGTATCACATGCTCATGTCGAGTGTGCCCCAGGCATGGGCACATTCGACAAAAAAAGTACCCTTTTTAAATTGATTGTAAATTTTTTTCTGAAGGGAGTTGTTTTCATGTTTTGGCATGATAGTGTGTATATAGAATTGCTTTGTTGTGTGACAAATTTTGAGCTTGTTTGACTTGAAATAAAGTAGCAAGTGGTTGAGAATGCAAAAAAGTGTCGATTGTACTCCACCTTCCCCTACGTCTGCCGGGAATACGTTAACAAATTCTAACAACGTATATACACGTCGGCCGGTATCGAAGGTTTAAATATATTTTGTTGTGCCAAGTGTTTTTAGTTAGTCGATTCGATACGGTATGTGCAGGCCCGTAACCAGGTGGGGCTTGGCCCCCACTAGAAAAATTTTCGCACCCCCTGGAAAACTATTGGATATAGTTTAAAAATGTTGGGCCCCTCTCAGAAAACTCTTCGCCCCCCGGTGTCCCAAGCTGGTTACGGGCCTGGGTACATGAATGTTTTATTTGTAGATAAATTTTGGGAATACTGCAGGTGTGAAAGTGAGATAAGACATGGGTGCCTAGCAACATTTTAATAAAAATTTACCAACCTAGACCAGATTTTCGTATCCAACCACTTTGACGGGAAATAATTCGTCATTCTCAGCGTCAACAGATTTCACCATTTTTGAAAATATACAGGCTATGTCCGTGTACAATTCAGTTCAGGTTAACTTTTACCTCTGGGTTACTTCACAAAAATGCATCTAAGCCAGAGCGAAGAAACACAAGATGCACCGCCCGATAAAAATACATTAGGCCATGAAAGCTTTGTTGCAACTACCCCGTTTTGAGCGTTGTAGTTCATACGAAAGGTCACTGACAACAGAGCTTGACATTTGAGTGAAAAAACAATGATGGAAGAGCGTATTTAGAATAACACTGTTTGAATCACAAGCTGTTTGCCGTTAACACGCAATAATGCATCAGCATAAAGGTTAAAGTAAGTCCTATCAACCAGGTAGTGCCATGGGGTGGCTTAGAGTGGGATGCAATTTTGAAAAAATAAGCGTTTACCCCAAAAGCACTGAGTTTTCTGCCAATTTTTTATAAATTTTACGATGGATTATATTTCAGGCTAATCTTTTTAGCAACAAATAACAATTATAAACTTTCAAAGTTCTTCTTGATTTTGAATAAAAACAGTAAAACTGTCGCTTTGTTTACTTGTCACGGGCAAAAATGATATGTCAGTCCTGAAGAAAAATTGACGTGCGTGCAATCAATTAAGAGATAAGATGGCTCCGGAGGCTTTGTAACTTATGCACTTGCACTGAACGGTAGTGGATTCATAACTTAATTTTTACATCTTATTATTGATAAAATAGGAAGAAGTTCGAATAAAAAATGTGTCATTAATGACCGCATCTCAAATAAATATCTTTGCTAGCATTTCAATTACACGAAAGACTAGAACTATAGGCTAACTACTTGACTCAATAGGAAAAAGTTTTAAAAACACGATTGAAATCAAGATTTAACTTGATTTTTTTAAAATCAGAATTTACCATAATACACTTAATATCAGGATTCAAATCAAGATTGTAGAAAAGCAATCGTCGCTTGAAATAAGAACCTTTTGTTCATCTATAAAGGTCTTGATGACTTTACCTCTTGTCAAGTTGTGATATTATCTGCAGGAGGCCATTTATACCACCACAACTTTCTACATAAAATCTAATCATGCTATCTTGCAAGCACTCATATAATAAATGTTGTTGACAATAAAGCATTCTCCGAACAGTAAGATGACTCAATCCTACATAGGCCTGATCCGTTGTCTTCGTTGTTTGCGAAAGTGTGTAACTCAAAATAATTCAAGAACAATGTCACTTCATAACAAACAGTGCAAGCAGATGCATCGCTGAGTTGTGGTGGGTGGGAGGGTCAAAAAACCGGGTGGGGGTTGTGACCAATAAAAGACTAAAACAAGACAAAGGTCAACACTCATTTCCAGAAGGGAGACGCCAGTTGCAAACGGCACCACTGGCGACAACGCTGCACCCAAATTACTGTGCATATGCCTGATGTCTAACGTCAATCTTCGATACATGATCCTCAACAGCGGAAATTGTAATTCGTAATAAAAAAAGGAAGATGTGAAAAAATTGCCTTCTGTAAGTGATTTGCACAAACGACAAGTACATACTTTCGGAAGAGCGGATTTTAATCCAGCTATAATCGTTGCTATGGTGAGCACAGATGTAACACCTGCAAAGTAATCAAGAATAGTAATATTGAAAATTACGTAGGGAAAAACTGGGAAAGTGTAACTCAAGTGCAGCATCTGATTTCAAATATCACACCCAAACTCACAACAATTAGGCTTTCCTTTGAAATTAGTTTTATAGCCATAGATTCATAATAAATATAAATCTTTGGATCTTTGCCGCATTCATCACAATTTAAAACGCTTTGAATCAGTAATGTTTGTTGGCCTGCAGCGTGTAACTAAAGATATTTTGAAAACGCAGTCACCCAGAAGAAGGTTGGTCACAAAAATTAAATAAAAATATGAGGTAAATATGAAGCTCCACATAAAGCTTGAATAGCAAGAAGTTGGAAGAAATAAAAAAAATTTAGACTTTATTTTTAAAATTTAAATCCTTTATAAAGTTCGCTTTCACATGTAGAAGCAAGCTTTTGTAAGGATGTGATTGGCACTGTAATTTAGTTCTGGTTTGCTTTGATTTTTTAAGGCTTGTAAAAATTTGTTTTGTTCTTTGTTTACTATTTGCAGTTAAGAAAAACGAGTTTCGGCAAACTTTGACACCCTAATGAATGATGCGACCTGACGATAACTCATTTTTAGGCAAGTCATATGCCGCATGTTTGCAAGGCCTGTGGTTGAAAAAATTACGTAGCTGATCTTTCCCTATGAACCTAAATATTAGACCGCACGCTACCAAAGTGAAGAAACAAGCCTATTCAATCTTTATGTCATTGAAATCAGCTATAGACAAAATGGAGGATATTTACTTTGTCTACAGAGTGCTTATAAGTACCGAGCATACAAACACACAGTTGAAATAAGAAAGCGCAGTTTAGTTTATGGGCACATGGACGATTCATTGACTTACCTTCTTTCCCACAATATTCTTACCTAGAGCAACGCGTGCTGGTGCACACTTTGGATCTATCCATAGACCCATTCCGGCAATTGTCACCATACACATTGCTGGAAAATATGACTGAATGAAAAAGGAGATGGGATATCGTTTCAACTCGAAGGTAATGGCCACTTGCGACTTTGTCTTATCTGCAGAACATTGTAATCATTGTAAATACGCTTAGGCATGGGAAACGGAAGGGAGGGACAAAACGGGCATTTCCCCCCTTAAAAATTGGGATTAAGAACCAAAAGTTTCTAAAAAACTTAAAGTCAGCAGCTTAATTCCGATTAATAAATTTAATTCTTGCAATGACAGTTTATTTTCCGGTATGACACTTATACTGCACAAGAGCCAGGCTCCGTGTTTTCTTTTCATGTAGTGATGAGCTTGTATTAATGCAGTGATGATTTCACGCGACAATGTTCTCTCCTTTGCCTGCAGAGGCAAGTTGCGGAAGTTACGCGCGGATTGTTCTGCTCTTGGTCTTTATTGCGTAACAATAGCATGGCAACAAATCCTCAAAGATCCACTACATGTTACGGTGGTAGGCGCAGGGTTTTGAAATTCTCGCTCTTTAACGCACTTGGATTTTTTGAAAATAAAAGAAACCAGACAAAATCTTTTGTTGGAAAGGTTCGATCCGGACAAAACGTTGTCTGAGCTGCACATGCATTGCAAATCTCTTCTGACGACAGCCTATGACCATGCATGGTGCAAACGATATTGCAAAGGTTTTACTGTTGCCCTAAAGTTGCTCGATGTATAAGAAACAAATGTAGGCTACGTGAGTGTAATTATGGAGAAAGAAAATGATTTTGAAGATCAGAATTGTATTATATCGATGTTTCTGATGAGTTATAATATCTATTTTGCGTTTGGTTATACATGTTTTGCATGTGTATGCTAGTTTATGACTGCTATCTGGCTTTTTTCGGGATTAGGTCTGGCTTTTGTTGGTGAAGACATGTCGGCAATCCTGAGTAGGCGTTTTGTTGCATGTGACTGTTGAACGCAGACATCTTGGCAGCGAGACAATGACGGCTGATAGCGGTAAGACACGTAGGCTACAATCCTGCTGTGTGAAAAGATGCATGAGTGGAACTGTAGCAATGCTTTCACAAGTTTGAAAACTCAATTGTTAGTGGCGAATGCGACCGATTTTCCTGAGTGTCAAACCACACTTATGTAGGCCTCATTTCCATGCAGTATGAAAATACGTGGCTTGCTAGCAGGGTGCTTAACGAAGGGGGAAAGGGGGGCGCAATTCCCCGGGCGCCAAATCACTATGGGGCGCCGAATGACTGCGGGAGGGGCAGAAAAGAAAAGTCCCAGCAATGTCACAAGTACTTTCTTCAGTGCAGTACATTTGCCTTCGAAAGACGTCAGATTCGAATATGGGGGCGCCAAACTTGCTTCTTGCCCCGGGCGCCAACTAACCTCGTTGCGGCCCTGCTTGCTAGAACACGTCTATGCAGGCTTGTTGGAATACGCCTTTTAATGATTAAGGGTTGGTTCTGACATCTGAGTGAAGACTGAGTGCACGGCAAAACTGTCTTTCCTGTGGCGAGTTTTTATAATTCATAGCTGAATGTGTAAATCCTAATTCTAGTAAGTTGTCCGTATAGTCGTGTCAACATACAGTACAGGGCTACTTGTCCTATTGTCTGGTTTGTGTATGATGGGCGTTCACAGAGAAAAAAATAGCAAAGAGAAGCAACGCTTTATTGATCGGTTTGGACGAGACCCCATATGTTTGTAGCTCTTGTTTCTAAATGACGCAGAAGTGTTGCTAGCAGACCCCGCAGCCAGGGGGAGGTCCACCGAACAATTGCCCCCACCCCAAAATTTTCAAAGACATGTTCGGTTTTTAGGTACAGCATCAAGCTACAATCATTTTGCACCCCCTCAAAAATATCATCTGAGTGCGGCTCTGCTGCTAGGTGAAACATAGTCATAATTAGTTGAAGCAATGCTTCATTCTTTAAAGATCGTGGCAATGCCTACTTGAAAAGTACCCTGCGTTAAAAATCTGCAGATAACGTACTGTGTAAATTATCGCAATATACCTGGCGCATTGCTGCCAACGAAGCGCATTTTTGCGATTGTTGCCGTAATATTGAGAATTTTCGTTATGGTAGAAAGAGAAAAGCGTTTTGTGAACGTCCATTTACAGTGCATCGCCAGCAACTTGAAAATAATAAGCAAAATGTCGACGTTGACCCCCCTGGGAAAATTTCTGCGGACGCCCATGCGCTTAGGTTCCTTAATTTGAAACTTACTTGCTCGTAACGCCGACAGCTCAACCGCTAAAGAGATTTACATGACCAAAACTGTAATATATAAGAACACTTGTTTTTTCCGTCTAAACTAATAGAGGTTGTTGAATTGAAATACACCGTGAAGACCGCGGTGGTAATTATAACCGGGATATAAAGAACGGCTCTAAGTTTGCCATTAGGGTCAGGTATCGGTAGATAAAAAAAACGATACCGATACAAAGAGCAATTCATTCTGAATACCGTCTTGTATCACTCAAACTTGGTTGAAAAGAGGGGCCATGAATGGCGCGCGTGAAGGCGGAAAAGCATCTCTGATTGAGTGAAATTTTTGCATGATTAGAAACATCTTTTTCTCTAGACCTAAGCAAATGCCCGTAAATTGTCTCTCAGATTGTCGAAGGTTGCTGACCGCTGATGGAACGTGACAGAAATTTGGTTGATAAAAACTCTAGTATTGCTTTATTTAGCTGTCCAGAAAGTATAATCTTAAAGCTGATACTTCCTCATTTTGACAGCATCAGTAAAACTGCCTAAATGGGAAGCAAGGGGTACGAAAGCAGTTGAAAAGTTACGTTTATATGAAACTTTAAATACGTTATGAAATGCCTTGCTGTAGAGAAAGCTTCACAGTTTACCTTTGAACAGTGCCAGGTTCGAGAGAGAAATATTTTGTGAGACGATGGAGCAATGGTGAACAGAAAATGTTGGCATGTTTGTTACCAACAGCGGGTCATCGAAAAGAGTTAAAATCTCTTTGGATCCGATCCACTCTAGTGTCAGTTCTTTGGCGGTGTTTCCCACTGTCACAAACACCAAAGCACCGTCGTTAAAAGTCTACAATGCGGAAACTTTTAAGTAAAGGGAATTATTGAGGTCTAGTGTTTAACCATAACCCTATGGTAGAATTTTCACGACAAAGGAATAAGGTTAATTATCTGATTGCTTATGGGTGATGTATTCTGCTACTTGCAATCACGACGAAACCACCTGTTGAATAACTGAATGTTTGTTGTCTAGGTAAAAGTTTTTTTTATTTTACTTGGGTCATAAAAAGCAGGCAATTGCCAACTAGTACAAACGTTTGTGTTATTGTAAGTATTAACGAATTTTTTGTGATGTGTTTGGGCCTGCAACCATCGGTATCTCTTGCTTGTTTGCATATTTGTACGGCTCTGAATAAGCTTCCCTGCGTAAAAAGTAGCATAGGCCTCTGCAAATTACCCGTGTTTTGCAGTAGGCCTACTGTATATAGAAATTAACACATTGTTTTCTTTTTCTCGTTTCTCAGACCGACTACTCTTTTCTGACGCCCATGATAATTGAATAAACCTTTTCCCCAAATTATAGTACATTTATCAATTTTATAATGGGTTTAATGAAATCACTGGTTTTATTTAAATATCACAACTTTGTACACAAAATCGATCGTGCCTGCTCTTGCATCCACAGTTGATCGAGCGATGCATTCAAGAATGCTCGTTGAGTTCAAAATTGCTGAAATGATTTGAAGTATTACAACACAAACCAGAAAAAATGTTAAAATTGAGCTATTGCGATAAGATGAACATTAGTGGCACTCCCAAAATGTTGCTGTGCATGCATGTATGTTGCAAAGAAAAATGGTCAATACGGCGGTAGTAGATAAAAACCATTATTGTTTTATACGTTTTGAGGACCGAGGATGCATAGTGTTACGCGAAATCGATTTCATATTTTTTAAAAATTGCTGGTGGATTCAGACCAGTTGTTTTGCGGAGACTAGTTCCTTGCTTCTCAAGCAGTCTGAGAATACACAAGGTTGTTTCAAAATCAAATATGGAATACATTATTCTTCGTCACCTTGTTCACCCAAGTGGAAAATGCCGAAAATTGCAAAAAAACGATTTTGTTAGAGGCCTCTTTAATTTTCGTTGAAAAAATATGTTATTCAGCAGTTCTTAATTAAAACTCTCTGAAGTTTTTGCGGTTCTTTTCCTACAGACACATCAAAAAAATTTTGATTGTGCGTAGGACAAGAAGTGACGTTAACAAACGTTATTAAATCTAGAAGTCTAAGCTTTAATATTTTATGAGTTTGCAGAGCGTTTCGTGCAATCCATATTGCGTAGATAATCTCGCATAATCTAATAATAACGGACCAGTCAAGCATTATTATTTGTCAGTGAGTAGTTAACCCTTGTAAATGTAGTAGGAATATTTCTCTAGAAACCCGCGGCTTGGTTTCACAGCAGTACTGCTTTCGAATAACGTCACTCAACATTGTTTAAAAGATAAGTCTCAATTTCTCTTGAAACACGGCTCTGTTGTTTGTACAACTAGATGTAACGGTAAAACATTTTTTATGAAATTGAAATCAATGAAACTTAAACTGACACTTGGAAAAAAATAAAATAATAATCCATGCAAAGATGCGTATAACAGTGATCTTCTAACACAGTGGTCGGCAACCACCGGGCCGCGGCCCGGTGCCGGTCCGTGAGGCGTTCATGACCGGGCCGTATCATTTTCCAGGTAAAATTTTTTGAAACATTTTTGCAACGTTAGAAGGAATTACTTTCGGACGTTTTATGAAAAAGAGAGAATTATTGTGCAATTGCTCAGTCACTTGGGAATTGTAAAAATTGGCGTAATGTCTGTAACAATTGCGTAAGCGCAACTGAATGAAACTGCAATAATGCAACAGCTTAGACTAAACCAGGGGTGGACAATTAATTTGGCTTGGGGGCACTTTGAGAAGGCCGCGATCAGCGGAG
>Ga0210059_1010018_pt1 | contig 14698 bp, 4 predicted proteins | sample Ectturendosymbi2_FD_188042 | JGI IMG/M metagenome (GOLD analysis project Ga0210059, IMG submission 188042) | Ecteinascidia turbinata endosymbiont from Florida, USA - Sample 2 (SPAdes) (version 2) | ecosystem: Host-associated > Tunicates > Ascidians > Unclassified | place: Key West, Florida...
GACTCCAGTTAGCCGGATCCGATCCCACCTCTGATTTGTGCATATTTGTCCACCAAATGCCGCGTGACAGCCTCCAATGATCACACGGATTCAGGCAATTTTGCCCAACTTGCATAAGAACGAAGTGTGCATATTGAGTCTTGTTCGCCGCATTTTGTAGTAGGCCTATAGCTGCGTTTTCAATAATTGTTGTAGTATTGGAAAATGCTTGGAAAGCGCTTGTGTGAACACTATGGCTCACTATTCTTTTTATAGTTTTGTTGTGAAATCACGAACATAAGGTACGAGCACGAGAAATAAATATTTCATAACGTTTGATGATATTCATCTGTGGTTTTCTCTCCAAGTAAGTGAGACTTGGCGCTGATACAGGCCGACCAGATTGCAGTGTGTACGTGCGAAAATTTATGAACCTCACTAAGGGCCAAGGAATCTTAAGATTGATTTCTCAAATCTGAGTGATATCCACGGCTGTAGTTTAGTCTGCATTAGTTACCTTTACTTCACTTGGCAATTTCTTCTGAACAGCTATAAAATGTGATTTGCAGGGCTCATGTTCATGATCTTGAATGGACGGCTTGAAATTCATGAGACACATGTGCAGGTTCGAATGAACTAATATTACAGTAAGTTTGTTGCTGTATTCACAATCCAATGGCTGTGGCTACAGAACCGTCGTGGATCTTCTTACTTATTTGGAACCTATAGGCCTATTAATATTCGACCGGCACCTGTAACGTGACAGTAATGCACAACAACAAGAGTACAGTAGTAGGCTTGGTAGAAACATACTAGCCTAAACATAAAAGATGAACCTTAACCCTAACCGTAGCCCTTATGCCAACCTAACACAAAACCTAATGCTAACCTAGTAATGCTAGCCTAACGCTAATGCTAACCTAATGCTAACCTAATGGCAGTGGCTACGGATACGCCTGTGGATCTTGAAATTTGAGAACTTATTCATACGCCGCCTGTGACATAACAGTAACGCACAACGAGAGTGCAGTAGGCTTGGTAATAACGAACAAAACGTAAAGATAAACCCTAACCTTAACCCTAACTCATCTCTAGCCGTAACCTAACACTAACCCCTAAACATAACACATAAGCCAGAAAAAAGTAAAAAAACAAAACCAAAGTTGGCAAGGTGAGAGTTGAACCGAAAACCACTGGCACAGCAGCCGTAACGCATAACCCTTAGGCTGCGACATCCACGTAGTTTGAATGACAAACTGAGCTTTTTATTTGAATTGCGTCGGGACAGGCGTATCTGTACTGTAGTCACTTCCATATTTCAAGCCGTCAGGCTATACTAGGCTGTAGTGTAGTATTGTAAGTTATGACAAATTATAATTCAATGGCAGTGGCTACAGAACAACAGTTCTCTAAGTGAAAACCGAATCGAAAACCATTGGCACAACACACCTTAAACGCATCTGCTACACTATGACATCGGTGCCGCTTGAGTGACAAACTCAGCATTTTATTCAAACTGAGTCATGCTAGGTGGTTCAATAGTCAATTCCTAATTCAATACTAAACTTAAAATTTTAATTCAAAACCATAGAAAAGAAAGCAGTGCAATCAAGTTGAATTGCAGTAGAGCAGGAGTCTCAAACACTGGGCTACATGTGGTCTGCCAGGGTCTCTTTTGTGGCCTGCAATGCTTTTTGGGAAGGCAGTGGCTATAGATATGCCTGTGGATCTTGAAATTAGAAAACTTATTAATACGCCACCTGTGACGTAACAGTTACACACGACGAGAGTGCAGTAGGCTTGGTAGAAACGAAGTAAATGTAAAAGATAAACCCTAACCGTAGACTTAACCCTAATGCTAACCTAACCCTAATGCTAACCTAACCTTAACCTAACACTAATCTAACCCTGAGCTAACCTAACACTATCCTATCCCCAACCTAACAATTACCCGTAAGCGTAAAACCTAAGCCTGAAAAAAAGTAAAGAAAAAAACAAAACGAAAGTGGGCAAGGTGAGATTCGAACCGAAAACCATAGCCATAGAAGGCGTAGCGCACAACCATTACACTATACGATCCATGCAGTTTGGATGACAAACTGGCTGAAAAAATCTGAAAAATGTTTTTGTCTGTTTGTATGTATGAAAAAAGAAAATAATTTTAGACAATCCGTAGACATGCTTTCTGACAATTTTATTCTGATCTTTTTGATAAGATTGATAATTTTACTTTCATCGTTTCAAATATAATAGTCTTGTCTAGTGCTTATATTTGACCTTCACCTGGGTGTGTCATTCAGAAAAGTTAAGTCTGGAAAGTCAATAAATTTGTATTCAAAATTGCATATTATAGGAACCTTCACCTTGTATTTAATTTATGACGTGAAATTAAATTTTTGAAAATATAACATTTTTACAAGGTACTGGTTTGTAACATTTTTACAAGGTACTGGTTTAACATTTCAAAGACCACACCACAGTGTCTATTTTGCTGGTGTGGCAAAAGCACTGCTGAACCTATTTCACCATTAGCTGAACTCAAATGGATAAATTGGTCAGATGACAAGGACGATATGCTTGGATTAGCGTATCATCCTTATGTAGTGACCTAAAACATTAAACCTTAACCTTAAGGTAAAACACTAAAATCCAAAATGTAAACCTGCGTCTGCTTTTCAAAACTTTTTAGCAAAGTACACAAAAAATGAGCAACATCACAATTGTCATCTCTACTAGCTGAGCCACAATGAGGAGAGATGAACCGACAACCACTTGCACAGAAAGAATAGACTAGCTATGTCCAACCCACAGCCCAGGCGAAAGTTTTGTGCGGCCCAGTTTAGGCTTTTGCTGTAGTAAAAGTATCCTACATAGTGACAACCTTTTCTTATTTGAGAACCTTGAATTTAACATTTTTGATGCAGGTATCTCCTCAGTGCCACTTTATCATGTCTGTAAACATTGCAATTATGATTCAAACGCTTTCAGTGTATTAGCTTCAGTTGAATTTGGTTTGCTCAGATCTAAGTCATTCAATATGCGGCCCTCATTAATATGTTATCAAATGTACGGCCCTGATTAAGATAGCGACATGATTTTTGGCCCAGTAAGCCATTTGGGTTGGACGTAGCTAGAATAGACACTTTTCTTCTCGACCAGGTTTACCATACTGTAAGCGTCATGAACTCAGTATTATATGTGGACAAAGCTGGTTGCAGTTAAAATGGTGAAATATCCCCAGCAGAGTTTTTACCACTGGCAACAAAAAAAACACTACCTTATTTTAACACATTCAGTGGGTACTTTTTTCTCACAAAAACTGTGTAAGTACTAAGCAGTTTTTCATAGTAATTGTATTTATGTCAGTTTCGTAAAACTACTTCCAGTGGAAGTTGAAATAAGTGCTTCAATTGTTAAATTGCTAATTTCTTTTCATAGTTTTCATACTTAAATGTACAAACTTTCAAAAGAATAAGATTATAACGAGTTTCCATTTTCCAACTAAAAGACAGATCTGTATTTATATGTAGGCTTGTTTGTTGTGTAAAACACTGTTTCATATATATATATGAGGGTGGTCCTTATTAGGAAAGTTTGGAAAACTGTATGGGAACCAGGTTAAATTTGTTCGTTTTCAGTGAAAAGCTAAACATGCAAATTATCTAGAGAAAAATCAATGTTTACAGGTTGCATATGAGCAGTGAAATTTCATGGGTCATTCCATCCCAACTCAACCAGTGCTTCCATGGGCACCATCTCAGATTTTGCTCAAAATCACACCAAATGTGCCTTAGTGCCTTAGTCAATGTACATTTTTGTTAAAAAAACTGCCTCATACTTTGTAACCCATGGTTCATCTGTGCATGCTGTGTTTTTAGATGCCTCGAAAGCATTCGATCGAGTGCTACACATGAAATTATTTGAGAAACTAATTCAAAGAAAGGTGCCAATGTGTTTTGTGCGCCTACTGAAACATTGGTACAAAGAACAAATGATGCAAATTAAATGGGGCAAGCATTTTTCTGAACTGTTTCATGTGTCTAATGGGTTTAGACAAGGGGGAGTACTGAGTCCATACTTGTTTGCTGTTTATTTAGATGATTTGTCCAATGAACTAAACAACATTAAAGCAGGGTGTTATATTGGTAAAGTCTTGTTAAATCGCTTGAGGTTTGCTGATGATATTTGTGTGTTATGTCCGAGTGTACATTGATTGCAAAGAATACTAGATGTGTGCCAGGCGTATGCAGAATCCCATGGGATTATTTTCAACTGCAACAAACTGCAACAGGCTATCTGATAGCCAGAAACTTGGTACAAGGAATCCAAGTCACAAATGACACTGCAGAGCATGGGGTGGCACTTATTTAAGAATACAACTGGCTTGTAACGCATGATGAAGATCAACTGCAGGTCTTCATGTAGATTGTGACAGAGAATAGGCATGCCTTTCCTGACAGAGAGAGTACACTACTCACTGGGCAACATTGTGTGGGGTGACACCCACGATAACCCTGCCTCTGAGCAGCTAATACTCCGTAAAGAGGGGTCCTAGATATCAACAAAAGTGCCTATTTCTGAGAATCTTCATTGCTCATATGCAACCTCTAAGTGTCCTTCTTACCTTGGATTTTTTTGCACAAAGAAAGTTTTAGCGTGAAAGGAACACAACCACCTCGGTTCCCATGGTATTTTTGATGTTTAATTTTTGCTATGCATTTAACTCCCTGGCGTCTGGGTGGTTTTGGCGATTTTCGCAAAAAAACAGCAGTTTTCAGTTGCCTTACCAACGCCCTAGCTCCTCCGCCGATTGCGCTAGAGAACTGTTCAACGGCTCAAACGGATCGGTCAGTCTAGTAGATTGCACTCGAAAAAAAATTTTAGCCTGGGGGATGCGGATTTTTTGTGAGTGACGTCATAAGTGAAGTAGTTTTAAGGTCATTTTGGCTCATGTTGCCTGGCCTAGGGCCCAACCACTAGGCCAAAGTGTTTCGCTGAAGTTTTCATTGGAAACTAGACTCGAGTCCGAGTCTTTTAAGCCTTTGATCGACTTTCTAGTGTTTCTGGTTCATAAGTTATGATCTAAAATACATAAATTATTCAATTAACTAATTAGCTAATTAGTCAAAAATTTTCACTAACTTACATCGCAACTTTTGAACCCAAAACCCCAGCAGGTCATCCAAAGTATCAAAAGACTTGGTTTGTAGCCTAGTTTCCAGTAAAAACTTCAGCTAAATACTACCACCTAACGGTTGGCGCCCAGGGCCAGGCAAAGTGGGCCAAGGTGGCCTAAAAGTCCTCCACTTATGACGTCACTCACAGATAACCCGCACCCCCAGGCAAAAAAATTTTTTTCGAGTGCAATCTACTAGACGGGCCGATCCGTTTGAGCCGTTGAACAGCTCTCTAGCGCAATCGGCTGAGGAGCTAGGGCGTTGGTAAGGCAACTGAAAATTGCTGTTTTTTAGGCCGAAATCACAGTACGAATATACCGTAGACCAGCTCTGTACGTGTTGATTTGCTCAATAATCGAAAGAGCACCTAATGTATGAATCTGGTTGTGCTTAATCATCTTGAACCAATTTTATGTGGTAAACAGTGCCATTTATTTAATTGCCAGCTATGATCTTTTTGTAAACAGACCATCGTGTTGCATAATAAACCAACAACAATTGCAATGAGCAGCGTATGTGGTTCGAAGCTAGCACATGCCACAGATCCTATTACTCCGCAAGGCTCCAGGCTACATTGGCGCACACCGAATCAAACACGCACACAACTTCTATTTTATACTATTCATATCTAGCGGATTAGGCATATGTGATAGACCAAACTCCCTCGTATGCTGTGAAAAATTAAACTCCCAGTGGCAACTCCGGCACTCGGGAGTTTTTGTGAAAGAGTTGAAAAAGCAATGACTTATCTAAGTTTTGCTTCATTTAATGCGCCTTATGTATGAAAAAAACCTAGCTAGCATTCAATTTTTGATGCTGCGCCTTATAGTCCCGAAAATACGATATATTTAGGCATGTTGATGAAGTTTAATTGCTTAATGTCAGAGTTAGGTACTTTTACTGTCTCAAACAAGTGACTTCGGTTGGCCCAGGCTTGTTTCAGTGGTATGTAGCCGAAAATGTTTCAGAAATGGTTGGATTTGTTGGCAATTGATTAATGTAAAGGCAACAAAATGTTTGCCAGGTTTACCGTTCTAGCCTAAAGCTACAAAAAGCTTGGAAGTATCTCCCATCTGCAGAAGGCATTTGAATCTACTTCCAAAACCATGTGGTAATAGAGGATGTTGTGGCGATGAAACCACCAGTTAACAAATACCACAAATTATAAAAACATACAAGCCAATAAAGAGAAAAATTTTGAAAAAAAATAGTGTGAAACACATCCACAAAATGTGTTTTTATGGCACTCTATCTGTGAGGTTGTGATTCACAATGTTCATAGTGAATAACATCAGGTGAAGGTTATGATATCTAACAGCTTGACGGCCAGTCTACGATGTATTCGTTCTTGCAATGAAAAAAAAATTGGTTTTGGGTTTCAGGTTTTTTGTGAGTGACGTCATTGGTGAGGCAGAATTTTGGCCATTTCGGCGCTAGACCACAGTATTTCGCAGAGTTTTCATTGGAAACTAGGCTAGAATGTGAGTCTTTTGAGCCTTTGATCAGCTTTCTCGATTTTCTGGTTCAAAAGTTATGATCTTGAACCAGAAACACTAGAGTTTCAGCAAGTGAAACACAGATTTGGTGCAAGAACTATGGATGAAATTTTTTTTGCAATGCTCAGCAACATCTAATGAAATTTCATCACTTCTCTTGATCTTTGCCTTCTTTGAGTCATGAATGCCAAAAATGTTGCTACAGCTTCAACTGCAAGTTGTGGAGTACCTTTTCAGCAAGTAGCAGTAATGATGAAGCAAATATTTAGCAATGATAAAGCTTTATCCTCAACATTAATTTGAGCTCTCCATTTCAACAATTCCATCTCCTCTGCCATAAACCCAGTTAAAAAGCTTTCAAACCAAGCTTCCAGCTATACTACTTTAAATCAGTGCTTCTCAATCTTTTTGATGTCGCGGCCCACTTTTCGCCAAGACTTTGATTTTGGGCACACTTCACAAAAAATGTGTTTCAGAACTCATGACTAGGCATACCAATAACTTTTTTCAAAAAATATTCAAGTTATCTCGGAACATTTTGCGGCCCACCGGTTGAGAAGCGCTGCTTTAAATGACACTTGTTTCCAGTTCTTTTTCCAATGAAGCAATCTTTCATTTCGTTGTTAAACTTGCTAACCTTGTCTAAACAGTGAAATAAATTACTGCAGGACTTTAAATACAATTTGAGATAACCTAATTTAGTTCAATAACAGAATGAGCTCAAAATACCTTTTGTGTTAAAGGCCATTGTGTTAAACTGCACCAGTGACTTGCTCAACCAGCATCAGAAAATTTCCTTGTTTACAAACCACAGCTTTGGTTTATGGACAAACTATGCTTTTTCACTGTGGTTTAATTAAAAACAATACTGTAGGTTTGATCCTGTTTTGCCTATAAAAATATGCAGATAAACTTTGGAACTAGCAGATTGGCTACTGCATACAGATTACCATCACATTACCAAGCTGTGTGATTAAGAAATCTCATCACTAAAAAATGCAAATTAACGGAGGGTGCAATACCCAATACCAAAAACATAGTAGTTTCATTCAATCTAAGATAAAATAGTTTGTTTGAAAAACATATCTGAGGTTTTAAGTTTTTTGAATATTTGACTGTTCATGCTTCATCACCAAAAAAAAATTATTTTCAAAAGCCATTGGAAACACAGGTTTTCGGACATGTTCATAGAGCTATAAAATTTTTTTTGAAGTGGCTATAATTTGTTTCTGATAATATTACACTAAAAATAACATCATATTTGAAATTAGCATATCCTAAAATGGTGGAATTGACCCTTTGGTCATATCCAGGGCTGCAGAAAGCATGGAAATCAGGAAGGAGCTTCCCAGGAAATTGTACATGCTCGCAGTAAATTAATCAGCTGCAAGTCAAGGAAATCAAATGATACGCCAATAACTGCAAGAAAACCGCAAAACGGACTGTACGAATTTCCTCGCTCAGTCACGGTGGTCTGATACCTGGCCTTGTGACGCAACAGTTACCCTTACCTAATAATGGTGGTCTCATGCAGGGTTGCCGATTTGGCATTTTTGAATCCAAATTTCAAAATTCAGGCTGTTCTGACCCACTTGCCTTTTTTTGAAAATAAAAAATACCAGCCAAAATCTTATTTTTTTTCAGTCTGAAAAGCTTGGGTCTGGCAAAACATTGTCTGTGCTGCATTACAAATCTCTTCTGACGGGAGTGTGTGACCATGCAGGGTGAGAATATTGCAAAGATTTTACTGTTGCCCTGAAAATTTTCAATGCATTTAATAAGAACCAAATGTAGGACACTGTGTTTACAGGGAAAGAAAATGCTTCTAAACATTGGAATTGCATTTTATCGATGCTTCTAACACGTTTTAATATCTATTCTTGTTTGGTTATGCATGTTTTATGTGTAGCCCATATGTCTTAGGACTGCTGTCTGCTTTATTTTGGCTTTTTTTGAGACAAGGTCTGGCTTTTTGGCAAACCTGATCACGTGTCGTAGACTCGTAATGGCAGTGGAAAGCTGTTAGTTTTAATGCAAGCAGTTTTAATAGTGCTGTTATCATGACACATGTAGTCAGAGGACATTGAAGCCAACACATCCTTAAAACTACGTGCTATTATGCAAGCAAAACTTCATTGCGTTAGATAGCAGAGTGGACGGTGGCGATAGCATCAACTGGAAGCTTTTGAATACATGTACATTGTTAATACTTGTCTGTACGACTGCTTTGGTTAGTGGTTGTCTTACTGGGTTACCAATTGGAATGGTACTGCATTCCGAATGCCATTCAAAAATGCTTAACTCGCGCCCAAAAATCCATGCGTAGAACACTCACTCAACAGAAACTTTTAACACCGTCTGAATTTCATTCTGCATGTCAAATGGGTTAAAAACCAATTTCGCTACTACCGAACTAGCCGCAACAATCAACGTTTGAAACACGACGCCACAATCACTTCAAATGCTGCACAACTAGCAAATTAAAACTACTTTTCTGAAAGTCACATGTGGCTCCCAAGCACCTTAAGTGCGGCTCTCAGCAGTCTTTGAATAAAACCGGTAGTGTAACCAGACCAAAATAATTGGGGGCCAAACTGTTAACAGTAATTTGTTGGGGATACCGCATCTCAAAGGACAAAACAACTACATGTTCTAAAATTAGGGGGGGAGGATGGACCCATAGACCCCCTGGCTGTGCCTATGAATAAAACCTCTAATATTTTGTGTAACAGACGTCGTTCTGCAATAAAACAAAACGTGTGGATTGGCTTGCGTTAAACTTTTTTTAGTGTGACTCTCTCACAATGTCAAAGATCTGGATTTGGCTCCCTTCAGTGAAAAGTAGAGAACCACTGGCTTGTATTGTGCAGGACCCGCAGGCATGCCGTGACACGACTTGAGAGTAGGAATTGTTTGACTCTTCTGTGCGAGTTATGCACAATCCTGCCATAACACATGCGTTGAAGATTATTAAAATTAATTATCCATAGGATATCTTTAGTTTGGTGTCTAGAAGTCTCTCAATGGCCTACAAACTACGATTTGGTTGGTCATTAGAAATCGTTTTGCTGTTTTCCAAATGCTGGCGATTGTTATGAAGCTTTATGTAAGCAGTCCATATATCACTTAAACAAGTTATCAAAAACTCCAATGTAGTAAAAAATTCCTTGTCAAGTGAATAGTGCCCACTAAATACAAATTTTAGAAGCGCGTTTAGGCGCGAGAATTTGCCACTTTGCGGTGAAGATTTGCCGCTTCCATTGGTTTTACAATCCTTCAGTATCTCTCATTATTGTGTACTGAGCGGTAGCGTGGTACACTGCGGCAATGCAACTGTTTAAGTGTTGAATGTGAGCCTATGCTAGTTAGCTAAATCAATCCAGGTTGACCTATGTGTACGAGGTGACAATTAACATGTTGAGAGCCGGCCTACTGTATATTCGTACTTGGATTTCGGCCTAAAAAACAGCAGTTTTCGGTTGCCTTACCAACGCCCTAGCTCCTCTGCCGATTGCGCTAGAGAGCTGTTCAAGGGCTCAAACGGATCGACCAGTCTAGTAGATTGCACTCGAAAAAAATCTTTTGGTTGGGGGGTGCGGATTTTTTGTGACTGACGTCATAAGTGAAGTAGTTTTAGGGTCATTTTGGCTCATGTTGCCTGGCCTAGGGCCCAGCCGCTAGGCCAAAGTGTTTCGCTGAAGTTTTCATTGGAAACTAGGCTCGAGTCCGAGTCTTTTGAGCCTTTGATTGACTTTCTAGTGTTTCTGGTTCAAAACTTATGATTTAAAATAAACAAATTAATTAATTATCTAATTAGTTAAATATTTTTACTAACTGACATCATAACTTTTGAACCCGAAACCCCAGTAGGTCATCCAAAGTATCAAAAGACTCAGATGGTAGCCTAGTTTCCAGTAAAAACTTCAACGAAGTACTACCACCTAATGGTTGGCGCCCAGGGCCAGGCAAAGTGGCCAAAAAGTCCTCCACTTATGACGTCACTCACAAAAAAACAGCACCCCCCAAGGAAAAATTTTTTTTCGAGTGCAATCTACTAGACTGGCCGATCTGTTTGAGCCGTTGAACAGCTCTCTAGCGCAATCAGCGGAGGAGCTAGGGCGTTGGTAAGGCAACCGAAAACTGCTGTTTTTTTTTTGCAAAAATCGCTGAAACCAGGTGGCTCTATAAGTGTTAAGCCTCTTGAGTGCAACGTTTTCAAGAAAACAAATTTTTTTTGCGACGTCATAAAGGGGTGATCGTCTTTAACTTGCGGCCCATGGGGAATTGCAACAAGCTTCCTGGGAAATTTACATTTTTTCAAGCCCTGGTCATATCTCTAGCATTATTGGATCAAAAGAAACAGCATTTTGTTTTTTGGAGCACTCCGCAGCACCTAGTGATCACCAAAACTTTAAACACCTGTATCTTGGAAACCGATGGACCAAATCCGAAATTTGTTGAAATTTTTCTCAGGTGACAAACATATCTGAAAATAGTGGAAATATGAGAGTATGGTTACACTCACATGTTGAATTCTAATGGAATACCCATGAGTGAATGGAGTTACACACAAGGTCAGCAAGGAAAAAAGTGAAACCTAAATGAGGATGGGACATCAGGGGCGGCACGTTGCAGTTATTTTTTTTAAATATCTGGCCAAGACTTTGATGACTCAATGTTGCACAAGTATCATATTTACAAATAGTAAGTGCAACATTAGCAGAAATGGTATTCTGACTATGCAAATGGTAAGGAATTCGAAGATTAGTTACAATATGAGGCATGTTGTTGGCAGCGTCTGAAGTGTTTTCTCACTGCATTTAAGGATATTATGTGAATGAAACTGAATAACAAAACTTAATACTCATATTGTCATGTCCTTCCACTACAAATGCTTAACAGATTAATCTACTGACTAAACTGGTTATAATATGCCAAGCTTGGACAGGACAACGACTGCTGCAGCTCTTTATGTTTACATTGTTATACCACCATAATAATGATGAAGGCTTCTTAGAGTGTGATGAACTGGGAATACTATGAAAGGCAAAAAAGTGCACAGCTTTAAGTTAACTGAATGATCAAATTCAGCAGTTCACAACCTTTGCTGCACTGCTCAAAACCATGACAATATAATTTCCTTGATGCCACAGGTCAGAAATATAAAAAATTGATGCATGAACATGTGAGCATTACAAAAGAAGCTAAAAATGAATTTTATTGCAAAATAGCAAGCTTATGAAATAAGTCAAACACACAAAATTTATATATTTTCATTCAGCTTACTGAGAATCCTGAGCCTCATGCATGTTGAGAAATTGCACAAAGAAACTCATGGTAGAAACATATGAAGTTTACTTGAATTGAAGAATGTCTTAATAACACCTGCAAATATTGTGTTCCTCTTTCTTTGGAGAAACTCTCCATACTGTAACTAAAATCATCATCAACTTAACATTTTTGGGAATGGCTGAAGGGTTTGACCTGCCACCTTAGCTGGATTATCATGGTTAGCAGTTTTTGGATGCATGGGATAGATTGGTTTTATGCTGTTGTCATTTTGCAAGTGTGTTAGCTCATGAGCCAGATCTCTAACTAAAAACCAATGTGAAACCAACAAACTGACACTAAGTTTTTAAATTTATCTGTCTTTCTCAAACTTATCAAATTAACATTCACTGAAATGCAGGAGACTACAACTCCTTATTCACAGCACACACTAACGAGTTCAAGTTCTCTATCTCGCTTGAATTAAAACTGTTACATAACAAGTTAATTGTCTGCCTTTACAAGTCGGATGTTGTTGGCTTTAGGAAAAGAAATGCATCCAACCTTACATCTATTGATCTAACCGTAACACTGCTTGTTTAGCTGCCAATACTCAAGCTGGAAGAAAAACATTTGAATTGCTGTGGAAAAAGAAAAATATATACTGAAATGATTTGTTTTCTTCCTCCCCGATTCTTCCTTGGGCAAATTTTCACATAGGAGTTAAAATTTTTCTGCCTCAGTGAGCCGAGTGGCTCCTGGTTTTGAACCCTGATCTTAGCGCATTTCTAACAAGTCAAGACCAACACCGGACACATGGACAGCTCAAATTGTTACTTTGCACTGCAGGGATCTTGGAAATATTAGGGATTTGACACTTGATCTGACTATTTTCGCTCTGTCGCAGTCCCTTCTTTCTCATAAAAGCGCATCTCAAAGCTAGTTGATTAAGTATTTCACCGTGCGTGTCAGCTGGTTGAACCTCTACTGGCGGGGTAATATTTAGACTAGGCTACAACTTATTTGCGCAGACGCAAAGGCCCACAAGTGCTCTCTTCGTCACGGTTGAAAAAATGTGAGCTCAATCTTTGCTGGAAACATACGTAAAGTTTTCAACAGCAATGTACATACTTGAGTAAGCTTCCAAATAAAAAGCTCTGTCTGCTTTTCTGAAAAATTTTGGAAGAAAAGAAAGAACTGTTTATCTTTTGCTATGATCACGCACTCAACCGTTGCACAGTCATTCTTTTCATCAGAGATGCGCGCGCATCATAACATTGGCCACGTGCTCAACAAGTGGTTACAGCGCGAAGCAAGTTGGTGGCTGAAAACGTTCATGCGTTGTAACTTGTAGTAGCGTAACTTTGAGCGAGAGTTAAATCATTGTGTGTTTTATGAATGTGATGCTGTTATGATACTTATTCTATATTTGTGCTATACATTGGTTATATTTGCAGACTAGTGGTGAATTGCAATATCATGTGAATAGTTCGAAATGCCTGTGAATAAAGTACCTAATCGAACACCGAAACTTCTGCCTTGTTCAGTGCGACTGGAAAACATCAGCCATATCCTGTTGAAGGAAGATAAGGTTAATGTATGCGATTTCCCTGATCTGTCCATTTCTGGCGTATGTTCTAGTGAAAATACTGATCTTGACGACGACGAATTTGAGATAGAAACTTCGTACCTTCACGGGCAACATGCACACGAAACTCAGGATGACTTTGCTGTTGAGACCTTGGGACTAAAACTTATCAGCGCTTTTTCACTAGCTGGAGAAGATGGGAGTGTCATGGAATGTACTGAAGACATGTGCAGTGATGCTATTAATTATTCCAAAACTTCACTATGCGTCTCACCCAACAGGTAACTAATCTCTGCGAATATACGTTTGTGTGCGTTGCAGTGTGTTGTAATTGTTTTTAGCTCCTAACCAGATGGCTCGTTCGTGAAGTGGTGTTCACACTTTCGTGTAATTTTGTGGAATCTTCTACGTGCTTGAAAGAACTCATGTAAATTATATGTTTTCAATATTATCTAAGCATTCGTTTGTTCTATGAGAATGAGAATGCATGTGTATACTGGAAAATACTTGGTGCAGGACAATGAAAAGCTCATGCAATTATGAAGAAATGTAATAGCAAAATGCATCATAAGCGTTATATTGATCCCCAATCCTGATCTGTAGGCAGAGAGTAGGCCCATGTGGACCACTAACGAAGTAGGTAAGACACAAGTATCGAGGAAACACAATTTGTTTGCTAAACTGAATATAAATGAGTGATTTTTGTAAGTTATGTTTTGATAAAGGCTGATGTATTCAACGAAAAAATCCAAGCAGGATATATTACAATGTCAAACTGTTCATTGTGTAACATTTTTATCAAAGTAAGATTGACACAAGACCCACAACTGTACCTTGTAGAAAGCATTCTTAATCAATAGTCTTTAAAACCTTCTGAATCTTTATAGCAAATGTTGCTAAACAATAGTGTTTTTGCTGCTAAAAAGGGTTTTGTAGTTTTTGGTCCTAAGTTGAACAGCCTATCGCCTACTGCGAAATATTTCTCTAAATGGTATGTGTGTTGAGTTTCCTGGACAAGTTGAGCGTCTTAGTGCAGTGTTTTTCAACCTTTTTTGCATCACAGACCACTTTATGCAATAAAAAAATTTTGGGGAACACCAAACAAAATTTTATAATCACAATTATGATGTTTAGTTCTGTTTTGGCTCTTTTAATTTATTAAAATTAACAAGAAAGTCCTATTTGTTTGC
>Ga0210059_1010019_pt1 | contig 14697 bp, 8 predicted proteins | sample Ectturendosymbi2_FD_188042 | JGI IMG/M metagenome (GOLD analysis project Ga0210059, IMG submission 188042) | Ecteinascidia turbinata endosymbiont from Florida, USA - Sample 2 (SPAdes) (version 2) | ecosystem: Host-associated > Tunicates > Ascidians > Unclassified | place: Key West, Florida...
CTTTTCATAAACTGCCTAATATCCATTTTCGAGCACTTTCTACAAACAAGCCATAATGTTTGAATAAATCTTTCTACAAGCAAGCCATGTTGCCAAGACAACATGAGCGGGGAAAAAATAAGAAAGTTAGACGCTCTCGCAAAACTGCTTCAAGCAATGAGAAGTACAACTATATGTTGACAAGACTGTAGGACAACTTAATAAAGTTAGAACACCACGCAGGCTTGAAAAACTGAGAAGATGAATTACGAAAACTCGCCACAGCAAATACAGCTTTACACTTTGTGCTCACTGAGAAATCAGAGCTAAGCCTTAATGATGCCTGAGATTCTTGGAGATACTGACCTGGAAACAATCATCAACCATTTCGCGTACAAAGAAATGCGGCGTCATGAAACTTTTTGCAGCTGACTTTTTACAAAAAGTACACATTGACAGAGTGACAGAGACCAGGGTCACTTCAATAAGTTCGTTATTAAGTATTCTTCGCTCTAACGCCTCTGCAATTGAGGTATAATGCGCTGACGTAGCAATCAGCTGCGAAGTGTTTGTTGTGATCATGAGGGTATCAGTCCTAGACCAAAGCGCTGTTGTCCATTATAGATCAGGGGTTCGTGAAATAATTCAAATTTACATTTTAAATTGGCCATTCTGGTTAAACCGAATAAATGCCATCATCTAGCCTAATCATTTATGTGCTAAGTTTCATACAATTTAGTGCAAGAAAATTGCTACGGTCAATAGTAGTCTTGAAAGTGATATTTAATTATGAAGTATTTTCCACAAAATTATATGCTCACGAAATGTTTGGGTGGCGAGATTTTGGAACTATTTTTTAGAATCAAAACAAAAAAAGTATTTGCGGACCCCTGCACTCGATCACGGAACGGTTTAAAGTTGTATCTATTGTAAAGCTCCTATAGCAAAGCTTCAGTCAAGTAGTACCGTTCAAGTTGCTTTTGCGTGATATTTCGTTTAGAACAGGGGTCGGGAACCTTTCCCTAGTCGCGGGCCAAAAACAAACTCAGCAAGATATGGTGAGCTGTACTGATTTTCCACCACTAATTTTGTTCATTTTGCTGTTTATGATGTTGACAAAACACGGGAATTTTTAGACTTTGAATCAGATTCACTCTTGATTTTCACAGTATCATAGCGAAATCCCAAATTATAAAATACAGTACATTTATAACACAGTGCGGTTTCTCATTTTTGTGAAACAACTTTCTGTTTGAACAATTCAACCACTTACCAACCGCCGTACATGGTCACCCCCAATTGTTTCTGAAGTTTAGGCTGCCAAATCGCATCAATTTTGAGTTTTTTGACCGGTGCTTCTGCAAAGTTGAAACGAGGGCATGTGAAACGCTACGCAGTTGTACAAAGCGTTTTGGGCGCCTCGCGTTCATTTAATCTGGCCCTGGTGCAGGATAATTTCTACAATGTACTTTTTAGGCCAACTTTTGCCGCCCCCTCTGGTTCTGCCGCCCATGGATAAATCCAGAATGTCCAAACGGCTGCTACGCCACTGCCCGGGTGGATTCGGGATTTTCGGAAAAAAACGCTTAAACACACGCGGCTTTGCGCGGGAATATCTCCGCTCCTGTACGGGTTACGGACGTGGTCGAAGCGTCAAAAGACGCGGCAAGTCTTCTAGTCTGCACTCGAAAAAATTTTTTGCTTGGGGGGTGCGAGTTTTTTGTGAGTGACGTCTTAAGTCGAGAACTTTTAGGCCACCTTGGCCCACATTACCTGGCCCTGGGTGCCAACCGTTAGGTGGTAGTATTTCGCTGAAGTTCTTACTGGAAACTTGGCTACAATCCGAGTCTTTTGATACTTTGGATGACATGCTGGGGTTTCAGGTTCAAAAGTTATGATCTAAACTATTAAAAATATTTGACTAATTAATTAATTTGTTTATTTTAGATCATAACTATTGAACCAGAAATGCTAGAAAGTCGATCAAAGGCGTTGGTAAGACAACTGAAAACTGCTGTTTTTTAGGCCGAAATCGAAGTGCGAATATATCGTACGCCGGCTCTCATTGACGTCTCACGTGTTGCCTCGTCTGTTCGTGCAAGCTGTTCTCTGCCAGTTCTTTCGCATTGTGAGAACGCTTGCGTTGACTGTGTTGAGCTGTACTGTTGGCTCAGTGATCTAACCTTGATGGTGTTTTCATTAATCGCATTCTTTTGTACGTTTGCGTTTTCAGGTTATCGCTGAGTTGTCCTGTTAAACAAAGCCTAGCGAACTTGTGGAAATGTTCGCATCGATAGGTCTCGACAGGCTGCAAAACTGTGCAAGCTCGATGTCCAGCTTGCAATTCAATGTCGCTGGTTTTGCAAAGCAAATGATATTTTCCAAGGGAGAGGGCAAATTCGAGCGCCTACGATGATCGCCAAGGATGGCGATATTACAAAACGAGTAATTTTTCAAAGTTGCGGATGACGATTGGAGGACGACCAAAACGGCACAGGAAACAAATTAAACACTGACATGTAATCCAATGATTAAAATAAAGATGCAACTTAAGTGTTTTAGATTATTACAAACGATCCCTAAAATTACGGATTGCGCTTTTGCATCGTTACAATACAAAAAACAATTTTTGGTGCTTTGCTGAATAGTGCAGTCCTTCACAACGTACACTACATTCTACAGGAACATTACTCTTCAGCCCCGGGCTGGACGGTGTTCTCCCAGTCAGCGGTCGTTTGAGACGTTGACATGAATGGTCTGAGTTGTAAACGTTTAGCATTTTCTAGTAAAAGCCTGTGAAACTGCGTCCTCGCTCTAAACCTGTCGCAGAAGGTCCAGTAGAACAGGTCGCATACCTAGCAATGCAAAGTGCTGATAACTTATTGTCACAGCAGCAGTCGTTGTGAAACAAATAGGCGCAATTTTCAGGAAAGCAAAACACATGCTTCTTGCCTTTTCTACAGTTCAAATAACTGGTAGACCTTGCCACCCGATTGATCCCAAGCAGTCTTACACAGATGACGGGTTACAAAAATCTGGAAATTCATGTAATGCATTTTGATTTCGGTACGACTGCAAGATCTGCCCCGGACATAAATTTCCCCAAAAATTTGCAAATTTGCAAAAATTTGCATTCGGACATAAATTTGCCCGAATTTCCCCAAACTTGCCCGAAAACGTTTGTACAAATTTTCGCCAACAAAGATCATGAAGACCTTGTTTTGGTATGAACTCCAAAATAAAAAAAAAGGACTTCATGTGCTTTTCTGCAAAAATTGGGCGCCCTTGTTGTTTTAAATCAAACAACGCTGGGCGCCATTTTTGCCCCAACTTTCAGAGATTTTGCCCAGATTTTCGGCAAATCAAAACTTTTGGGGGTGCGCTTGCACACCCACCTACAACACTAGCTCCAGACTACCCGCTGCCCAGCTCCGCTATCTACGCGAATAAAAATGAAATACAATAATATGCATGTAAAGCAAATCGTAGTCGTTTGGGAGAAAGACCAAAGCATCTTTCATTCAAATTCGATAAACAGACGTCACTAACCAAGCACAAGCACAGTGCAAAATTGAAAGTTTTTGGTAAAAGTTCGATGTAATGGTGCAATAAAAAAGCGCTGAAGAACAATGTGCCGGAAAGACGTTAGACAGATTCACTACTTGGTCGTTCACACACTCGCCGATCTATCAGAAATATGTGAAGGCAAAACTATTTTTTTAAAATACCAAATTTTGCAAGTATTAGTTTCGTTGCTGTTTACAAGCATTCAAAACTCTTCAGCACGTATTGCACTTGACTGCTGGTGAACAAGACCAGCTCAAAAAGAAATGAAGATTGCGTGTTGGCGATTAAATATTCGATAACGCTTCGACAGCCGTGGTAATTTTATCACGCGATTGCAGCTACGCGATGCGTAATTTTCAACTTTGCTTTTACACTTGCAACGGAATGTTAAGGGTGTGGGAGTAAAACCTAACGCCAGTCGAAAATACTCCCTTACAAGCACACGACAATGAGTAGAGAAAATGAAAAAAAACGTCCTCGGACCAGGAAGGAGGCCCGTTCGCTTCGGGAACTTTCAAGTGGTAAACAAAACCACATATTCAAAATATTTAAAATAGGCGAATATAAGGTATAGAATTTCGGTTCTTGGTCACCTGAATCCTCAAATAACAATGAAATTTTGGTGCCAACGAATCGAGTTACACAGCAACACCAGCGCCGTGATCCTAACGCGAGGGTTTGATCTGGTCAGTTGACTCGTTGCAGGAATCGTATTGTTGACTGCCGAGCTCGCGATCGTATTCGTTACAGTTCTTTTCATTTTGCCTTGATGAATCGGCCACGCGTGCTCTCCAGTGTTACAAAACGAGAAAAAATCCTCTCCGTTGAAGCACCGTGACTGAAGATGAAACCCGGCGCTTGGAATGCAGCAGCTTGTCTACAAGACGAAGAGTAACGGCTTCTGCAACCGCAGCGACTGGCCTTGAACGCAGATGGGGTCACAGCAGTGTGACACGCGGCCGGTATTCCAGGTCAAGAGGCGGCTTTTTCGAGCGCCATCTGGTGACCAGTATGAAGAGCAAAGTGTGGTCCTTGCCTTGAATTTCTTCGTTGCACAAAATGTCCAGCTGCAAAGCAATAAAACCAGGTTGTTTGCCTGTGACCCCCCTTCTCACCCTACCGTATTTGAATAACAAAAAGAACTGTAAACTTGATGTTCCTTTAAAAGGACACGATCAAGTTGTTGACGAACAAAATCTTTGCCTGCACAAGGGAATTCAGTGGGGTTCAAAATAACGTAACAGCACTCAGCGTACCGCTTGTTTTGTGCTTGCTACACCAACTTTGCGTCCAGATGCGATTTGCTACATTCCAGTGTTGAAATATGTCGCAGTCCTAATCTCCTGTGACATTTAGAAAAATATTTATGGTGTATAATTCAGGCTTAGCAAGGCTTACAAAAAAACTGAGACGATTTAGGAACATTTTCGCGATGCTTCCAAAATCGGACGTTGTTGCAGCAGGCCGCTTAGCTGGGGCCAGCAAACACAAAACCAGCGACACGCCGACATTTGTTTGCACTTCTTCAACTTTCGGTGACACGAGGCTCAAGATACGAAAGAAATTCGCTGTGATTTTTTTTTACATCTACCAAACGTTTGCTTCAAACCTGAAAACGATAAAAAGCAGCTCCAAGTGGCAGGTGCTTGCAAGAACTCGGTTCAATCGATTCATTTGAATCGATTCATTCATTCATTCATTTGAATGAATGGGCGTCGGAAGGGGGCAGGAGGGCTTTTCGCGCCTGGTGTTTGAAATTTTCCTATTAAATTCTTAGCAAAAAAAACGTTGTTTTTTTAGTTTCGAGAAGATAAAATCAAATTTCACCACTCCCAACCTCTAAAAATCATTTGGCTACCTCTGGAAAAATCCACTATTGCCCTCCATCCCTGGAATAAATCCTTCCGACGACCGCGTTCATCTGTATCAGGCTGTGCGCGATCGAAACAGTCAGCAGTCATAACCACAACCACGCCACAGAAATGTGCCACACGTCAATCACATAAGCCTACCAAAGGTTCAAGCTATGACATATCGATTAAGTTCCTCTTAATTACGGCCTAACAGGTAGTGTACCTGCTGCAAAGCAACGACTATTTGCTTTTCCTAAATCTTTAAAATGTACAGGAAGCTTAGCTTCCTCGCAGGAATATTTCAAAAAAGTAAGCATGATTTGGTCTCTGCAAACCTTAAGCCTGCACACATTTGCAAACCTTGAGTTTGTGAATGAAGTTACTGGGACAAAGTTTAATAAAGATCAGAATTAAGGTTTAAGTAACTGCGCAACGTCATTAAAACAAACGAAACTCTGACCACTCATCTAAACAACTCGAAAAAAATATGTTGCCTAACAATGACCTAATGCTTCCTTTGGTTAAATTGATGGTTTCCCAGCAGGTCTATCGTTGGGGTAATCAAACAGTTTGGTTGCCTCGAAAATACGGTCGCAGAGACATCTTCCTCACCTCTGTATGTTTGCTGATGCCAAGGCCAAGATGCTTCGCGATATATTTCTTCAAAATCTTGATGGTGGCGTGCACAGAGCATTGGATGTACGGACGCTTCAGGTGACGTAATTTGCAGTTTGCGCTCCGCAAAAATACAGTGACCTGTTCATCGAACCTGAACGAAGCGAGGAGAATTAAAGCTCCGCGGTGGACGTTGCTGCTTTGTTTGTAGCGGTATTCCCAAAAAATCGAACGGCATTTTTTCATCTTTAGTGTCCAGAAAATGTTCACGTGACCTCGCTTTAGCTAAATACAAGATATTTTGCGACTGCTGCGGTTGTGACGACAACAGTTGTGACGATGGCGATTGTCATGGTCGTGAAATGGTATTCCCGAAGACCCTCTTTGACCATTAGCAGCGAGCAATCTCACGAACGCCGATGAAGCTTTTTTGTTCAGCAATCCAAACAGTTACTTGTGTTTCACAATAAAAAACAAACTTTAGTCTGATGCCAAAATGTTTACCCAAAAACATACGATATCACATGGAAGAGAACCTACTTGTGATAGTTGTCCTGTCTTCCATCATCTGACGGTAAAGAGCTGCTGCGTTGTCCATGCTCTTTCAACATCACATCAAATGGTATTTCCATGTTATTTTTTCTGTAAAACTGCACCCGTCTATTGAGCTCATCTGAAAATGACGTACAATACAAAGTACACTTAAATTTCAATTTCTTCGTACAAAACAACGAAGAAAAAATACCTAAAATTAGCATGCAGTCTTGCGGCAAAGATTGACTTTAATTCACGTTAGAAGAAGAAAATTGCTTATACGGAAAATGAACTATTGATATCTAAAGCTGCTACAGCTAATGTACTACAGCATACAAGAGAAGTAGTAAGCACCGGTACAATTCGCTATTTTTAGAACAAGTAGCCCAAGTCGTATAGGCGCCGAGTTTGAAATTTCTACGGGCGTGCGAAATCCATGACGTCGTATTTTATGATCTTATGACGTGAAAACCTGCTTAAACTGGTAAAATAATATTGGTTGAAATATCCCAAAGCGGCTCTCACGCTAATGTCAATTTTACAGGTTACAATTATTCGATCATTCATAATTTTTTTCAAAACTTTTAGAACACGTTCAAAACAGACTGAAGTGAAATCATGATAAGTTGAAAACACACGATTACCTAGAAGTATTTATGTGAGCTGCAGCCCTACCAATCCAAACATCCCTCAATCTTTCAACAATAAGTTTGTCACAGTGGAATCATTATTTAGTCACCTACGTTCAGTGGAAGTGTCACAGTGGAACCTACGTTCAGTAATGGTCGATAAGAGATCATTTTTAATGCGACGAAGTGTAATAAATGTACGCTCTACCTCACAGGTAGTGCAGCCGGACAATGTGACATACATGCTCAGCAAACACGTTAAGCTCGGGAATAAATTAACGATTGGACAGTGATTGTTTAAATCACTGCTTGCCAAAAATTGGAAGATTTTTCTGTGCAACTGTTCTTCGTTTATATCGTCTTCGTGAAAGTCCAACACAGTGGAGATGGTGCTTCTCTCTGCAACTTATAATTGTTTCACAAACCGCTTTAAATGTTCCATTACTTATCTACCAAAAACGTCTCACACTACATTTTAGAATAATGCCTTTGTACTTTTAACAACAAACTGCTCAATCAAAAATTGAAAACTTAGCGGTTGTGCCGCATTCCTGGTGAGAATTGCGCTGCACGCCCGCACTTGGCGCCTATGCGTACAAGGGCATCTTTTCATGGTTAACTGAAAGGTATATGTGCATCAACCAAGCAAAACTTGCAAAAACCCATGCATTTACTTTCAACTTGCAAAAACTCATTACTTGGCACTTACTTTCCTGAAAGCCAGGCACAAGCTTCTCTACTACGTCTTGCATGGTGCGGTCATGTGCAACATACTGTAGAGGGTGACTGTGATGAATTAGCAAATTGCACTTGGGACAGTGATGATTTTCCTTCTCAAAGTGGTTAAGTAAGCAGCTCCTGCAAACTAAGCAATGCAGATTTTGGTAGATTTTCAAACATTGTAACATGAATATATAACTTAGTTGAATTTCACATGCTGAAAAGCTAGATTTTTGTATCCCTATATCAATCAATCATACACACCAAACAGTTGACCAGCCACAAAGTTTACTGCATTTCGCTTCCAAATTTTTTCATGACCTCTCACTTGTACTCTTGGTAATGAATGCAGGTAGACATGCCAATGTGTTCTAAACAAACCTCTGAAGTAGGTTTGGAACCAATGTTCATCTTGGATTGTGGGTGGCAGTACAAAGGAGGTCAGCAGATCCAAACCCCACTATTTTGCAAGGAGATCCAAAATATAAGGGACCCATCACATTTTACTACATTTTTACTTCTTTGTTATGAAGTACATCATCTCCAAAAATTTGCTGAGCACCTTACCTTGTTGTTATATCAAGCTTGTCCTGATACAAACATCGCTATGACACTTTAATGAACCATCTGTGTGAATTAAGAAAGCTTAGGATGGTCATGTGTGCAGTAAACTTTAAAATTTTGCACAATTCCAAATACGTATTACTTGCGCAAGAGGTTGGCACTCAGAGTCTAATAAGGATACAAAGTCAAACCAACATTACTAATAATGTTTCCACAATTTTAGGTTTTCTGCCACAGGTTTGCTTCAATGAGGACCATGTACCTTTCACAGATAGCATAACTGACAAAAATATAAAAATTCTGCAATAAAATCACATTAACTGTAGGTGTGTTTTTGCATTTGCATTTTATTAGAAATTATGCAAAAGGTCCGTGCAAGGTAAAATAATCTGAATGAAGGATCACAATCAACCATGGTCTAATAACCTACAAAGACCCCAGACACCTCCAACTATAAAATTTATTCTGCCGCCTCAAATCTTGGTATACCCCTCTGTGACATTCCGCAACATGGGTCACACTACACACATCAAGTCACTACTCTAGCTTAGCTGAGTGAGTGATTTCAAGACAATGCAAAGTTCATGTTAATGGACACCTGGTATTTTTTCACTGTGACATTTTGGTCATTTTTTCTGAGACATTTTGGTCATTTGTCTCAGTTGTATTAAAACTCGCCACAACTGTGCTTATTTAATTAGCCTATATTTTCAGACATTCTGACTGAAATGCTTTAAGTTCTTTCAATCATTTCAAAAACATTTCAGTCTATGACCGAAAAAAAATAGATGGACAACTGCCTTCATGGACTTGAATATGACATTTTTAACTATGGCAGTATCTCAAAGGTAGTGTGTACCACAACTCCCAAATAATAGGTGAACTGAAGACAGCAACTGCAACAAAAACAGGGAATCCCAAAGAGGAATGCCTGCAAGCAATTGACAATCTTATGCAACATATCCAAGCTTGCTTCAATGCCCCAGAGCTGGTGCTGAAAATAACACGACTTTTATGAAAACTAGAAAAGCACCATGACAACTGAAACTTTGGGGAATGATTGTATTCAGAACAGAGTGTAAGTTCAAAATAATCTTAAGAATTTGCTGGACATTTGCAGAAGTTAATTAAGTTGTTATGGGTTCTGTTCTTTGGATGTCCCCTGTACATAAGACCCGCATAAGCCAATTTTTTTCCGTCATTTTGCATCTCCCTAACTCAACCACCAATTGCACTACAGAGGTGTTCAAAAACTTGAAAGATGCAGCAAGTCTTAGACTGCACTTAAAAAATTGGAAGGTTTCGGATTTTGTTTTTTTTTTGGGTGATATCATAAGTGGGATAGGTTTTAGGCCATTTTGGCTCAGGTTACCTGGCCCTAAGTGCTAACCGCTAGATGGAATTTTTTTGACTCAAGTTTTCATTGGAAACTAGGCTGTGCTCCTAGTCTTTTGAGCCTTCGATTAGTATTCTAGAGTTTTTGGCTCAAACGTACAACAACAAATTAATTAATTAATTCCCTAATTAAATATTTTTCTAATTATCAATTTTTTATTGTTTTTAGGCCATAACTATTTTTTTCACTTCAGGTGATTTATTTTTCATATTTTTCATATCGTATTATCCTTCCAAGCTGGTTGGGTGGAAAAATTGATGCAACATAAGATTTAGGTCTAAGAAAAACAGATTCACAAATGAGGGTTTATGGGCCAAAAAGTTTAGGAAATCCTGCTCTAGGCCACAGGCTTTTACCTTTCATGGTCAGTGGCCCCTTAGGTTATTATGGTCCTTGACTTGACACCTGCAATCCCTGTCCTTGACAATAAAAACATAGATCTTATTTTAACATATTTATGTTCTGATATTTTATTCACCAGGCTAGACAAGTCAGCTGGTGAAGATCTCCGCTCACAGCTTCTCAGTTAAATCCTCGAGAGCCCTAACTGTGCAACTTTGCTCTAGAATAAACGATGCTGATGAAGTCATTGCCAGTAAACAAACATGTGCAGCAAAACATGAAATTATTGATTCAGTACCAATTTTTCAATAACATGTTGAATGTCATATAAATACACAATTTCTCCAAACACAATTTATATACCTTGAAAATAGTTGACACAAATCTAGAAGCAAAATGGAACTCACATGTATGAAGGCATTCAGTAATTGTTGTAGCATCAACAAAATAACCACCACAAACAGAGCATGTGATGTGTTCATTCAAATCTCGTAGCTTCACCGTTCGATCAAGCTGCAACTCCATCAGTGTACTGCATACAACCTCAGATGAACTTGATACGATGAAATTTCTTGCAGATTAATCACTAGACATCTGTCAAATACCAGACTGGAAACTGCGCCTTGGCAGTTGTCGACGAGATATGGGGCGTGACAAGAGTTTTTGGCGTGATTCGCATGAGAAAAACTTTGGCAAATGACGTCCATGCGTGAGTGCTTCTCACGGTAAACATAACGGCGCGTGCATGAATCTGCTTCCTTAACCTCTTTCGACGAAAAACCTTTATCAGGAATCTAGCAACTCCAGTGCCATATGTGTCCAGTGGCGTAGGCTAACTACAGATGCTTGAGCCAGGGTGGAAAACTTAACTGAAAGGGGCCCACTGGGCACTATCTGGGGCCCATGAGGTAATATTCAGAAAAAAAACTTGAGAAAAGATTGTGAAGCTGGTGGTGGACGGCTATACCAAAACCCTAAATCACAAAAAAACACTTCAAATACAAAAAAAGGACAACAACCTATTAAAAACAGAAAGAATACTAAAAACGAAACATAGCCTAAATTTTGGCCCAGTTTTTATATTTAGCTTTTCAGCATTGATGTAGTCAAGACCGTAACCTCCGAGACCGAGACCTGGCTCAAGTTTCGAGACGAGACGGAGACCGAGACTTTGTCATAAAAGCCGAGACAGAGACCTGGAAGTTCGAGACTCGAGACCTCACATTTCTCTGATGGTAATTAAGCCTAACTCCTTGAATAAGGCTGCAACAAAATATCTGGCACATTGCCAAATATCAAGATAATAAAAATCATCAAATCATTTGTGCAAACGGCCAAATACTGCAAACGTTCAGTTTCACTTTCCTCTTAGGAATTTACAACCTCAAACCTGTCGCCTTATTTACAAATTCCATGAAGAAATGCATGGACATTGAAAATGTTGGCAGCGTTTAGAAGGTCTACGCATTTTTCACTCGAAAAATGTCGGTGAACCAGCTGAATTTTTGAGGTGTTTGCCGTTGCCATGCTTCAATAAATTTGTTTTGACTCAGAAAAATTTATAATTCTTTTCTTTGTTACAAAACAATACCAACCCCTCTGTGTAAGGACAGGAGTTGTTACCCTGATGAAGCTCCCATGTTCTGGTGTCCTACCTAGTATTGAAGTAGGCCTATGTTATTTGAGAAAGTGGAGAAGTGACGAATCATTACTTTTTATTTTAAAACAAGCACAATCGATGTAGGCGAGTGTCAGAGATGAGTGGATTGACAAATTTTTCAGTCCGAGTCCAATCCTGATCCGCAAAAATTGATTCCAATCCAGTCCTGATCCGCAAAATTTTGGAAAATCATCAGTCCAATTCAGTCCTGATCCGCCAATGTAAAATCATGTATTTTGCCTCATGAGGCAAAATAACTACTGGAGCTAGCTATTTTGCCTTAAGCCAAAAGAGGAAGGCAAAATAGTTCCAGCAGTGCTTTTGCCTCATGACACAAAATAGGTACAGCCTTTTGGCATTTCCAAAATTTGACAAGTGTCTATTTGGCATCAACGGTGAAAGCACTGCTGATGTTATTTTGCCATTAGAAGAATCAAATCGGTTAGATTGGTCAAGTGACAGGGACAATACACTTGGATTAGCATAAGTTCCTTGTAATATGACCTAAATTCCTAAACATAAAAGCAAAACCTACACCCAAAACCTAAACCCGAAACCTAAACCTAAAACTAAACCCAAAACCAAACCCAAAACTTAAACCCAAACCTAAACCCAAGGTGAACCTAAACTCAAAACCTAAACCTAAAATCTGAACATAAAATCTTAACTCAAAACCCAATACCTAAACCTAAACCCTACATGTAAACTCTAAACCGAAACTTAAACACACACCCTAAACGTAAACCCTAAACCTATACCTTTTCAAAAAAGTACCTGCAGTGGAAAGCACTCGTAGCAAAGGTGTAATCTCTGCTAGCTAAGTCAAACGAAATGGTGAGGGAAGAACCAACGAACACTCACACAGCAGGCATAGTGTGGCGGCCTGGAGATAGCGCCACATGTAAATACATGGTCACCGCTAGGTGGTGCCTATAAGTTACAAGTCACTGTGATAGTCACCACAAACGAATTATCGTAGTTCACTTTTCCCCATATAATGATAGTGCAACCTAGTAGTAGTAGAGTGAACTCGTCGAGGGAGCTCTATTGCTGCTGGTTGCTTTCCTGTTAGTTAATGCCCCGAATTGCCAATTTTCCCTTGTGTTTGCCTCAGTAGTTCAAGGCAATGCAGTCAACTGCAACAATAGACACTAACCACTCACTCAACTTTGTTTTCGTTGCTACTAGAACTCAAAGTTATGTGTGGACAACGGTTGATACAGTTCGAATTCCATAATATTCCCAGAGCTTCTGCTACTGATGGCAAAATATACCACTACCATCTTTCTATGGCAAAATATACACTACCAGCCTGTTTGAAGTTTTGCATATACACGACCATTTAGTAAATCTGTGAAATGGGATCCCAACTAAAATTTTGGATACGTTCAGAATAATCACATTAAAACAACATAAATTTTCTCACTCCGATCCAGTCCTGATCCTGACAAAATTGGCGTCAGTCCTGATCAAGTCCGATCCAGTCCTGTCCCTCCTCATCTCTGGCGAGTGTATACAGCCCCAGCAGCACTGGTCAGAACAGCACAGAAAGTGGCAACTCCACAGGAAAGGTTGCTTTCCATGATTCAATTTTTTGCCAAGGTGTTTCGTCGTTTATATCATTTGCTAATGAAGTAACAAACTTTTGAATTTTTTTACTATCTACCACCTACCTGTTCAGCTACATTCTTTTTATATTAACACTGGGCATCTGCACTGACACTCAAATTTCTTCGCCACATATTTCGTGTATTTTGGCTAACAAAGCTTTGCCTTTTTTTGTAACGTTACCTACACTTTTCCTAATTACTTTTCTCCTCACACGACAAGTAGGCCTAATTGATTAATAATTCTCCAAAGATTTAGGATTAAGAGGTGATAATTAGAGATTTAAAAAAACGAAAGCACTGCTTTGAATTTTAAAAAGCAAAATTGTAACTAATTTTTCATCCATCCAAACTTGCTCACTCTGTTTAACACAAGTTTCAAAAATGTTGCTCGTGATTCTGCTGTTGACGCAAAGAAAAAATATTTTGGCCTATTTGAGTAATAGACTTTTTGGCACAAATTAGGTTCACACTTTGAACCAGCAAGGTAATATCCCACCACATGCTCTTCTGCAGTGACGTAGCAGTGTTAATGTCGCCCGGGGCCAACCACATAAATGCTTCCTCTTTCCACTCCTCACATTTGCTTACAACAATATAAAATGAGAGAAAATCATGTATCATGTTTATTACAACAATAAGGAATAATAAAGAATAATAATAAATCTTGAACATCACAATCAAATACTCACAAACTGAAAGGGGTCTTGTTTTTAAATCTCGATTATGGATCTTGCTTTCTTTGCTTGTTAGCCACCCTTCACGTCATTACTTTTCCTATTTTTTCTGCCTTCTTTTCATATGCATGTATGTATGGTTAAATAAATAGCATAGCTGCACATGTTAGGCTGTGGTTCAGCGGGAAAGTTTTATTTTCTGTCATTACTTGTGAATCAGTTCGCACCGTGAATTCGATGTGTTTTCCATGACAACAACAAAGTGCACAGGGCTAATGAAGCCCTGAAGCAACTTGGGTTTGCTTTTTTATCTTACTTTGAACAAGGTGCTCGTAGTTTGTCAGTTTTTTTTTTAACTGTGGCAGATCTTTTGCAGGTAACCATTGCCTTCGTATTGAAGATTTTTTCTTTCTCTGATAAAAAGTAAATATTAGATGTTTTCGACAGGCATTGTTGGGATGGAGCATGCTGCAGCAGAATGAGCGAAGTTCGGGATCACCAGTGTAGTTGACTAGCAGTGCAATGGTGTAATGCCTTCCTGCTGATTTTATGGC
>Ga0210059_1010021_pt1 | contig 14697 bp, 11 predicted proteins | sample Ectturendosymbi2_FD_188042 | JGI IMG/M metagenome (GOLD analysis project Ga0210059, IMG submission 188042) | Ecteinascidia turbinata endosymbiont from Florida, USA - Sample 2 (SPAdes) (version 2) | ecosystem: Host-associated > Tunicates > Ascidians > Unclassified | place: Key West, Florida...
TCGACGAACAGTGACAGAGCGAGCGTTGAAGGCGTTGGAATCTGCAAATTCGGAAAATGACGATGAAATGAATGCTGATGGATGGGGAAATGAATTTTTGTTGAACGAGATTGAAACTGAAAAATTTGGTTTGTAAAATAAGCACTGCCGATAATAAATAATTCGTTTTTTGCAACTGTGGTTATTTTTACATACTTAGATGAAATGTTTGCGGTCTCTTAAAATTTCCTTGCGGTCACCAAAGCGAAACCTTAAAAAAAACCCTGTGCACATGTAAACACTGTAATGTAAACGTTTTCTTTACATTGAACACATTGAAGTTACTGATGAATTTATCACTTCAAAAGGCACACATTTCACGCGATTTTTCATTACTAAGCCTAGACACAAGGTCGACTAAAAAAGCAGATCTGGGTGGAAGAAAACCTCAGTGGGAGCCCTGGTGATATGCAACAAAACGCCTACTATACCGTAACTTGAAGTAAATGTTTGAAGATTTTTTCCGTGTTATTGTTACGCAATAAAGACCAAGAGTACAACAATCCGCTAGCAAGTTTTGCAACCTGTCTCTGCTGGCAAAGAAGTGAACTGCGCAGTTGTGCTAAGCAGGGCCCTGCGGTCACGACTTTGCCCCAGGCCCGTAACCAGGAGGGCGAAGTCCCTCTAAAATTATTTTCGCCGCCACTGGAAAAATTTGTTGGACATAGTTTAAAAAATTTAGGTCCCTCTCAGAAGACTCTTCGTCACATCTGGTGTCCCAAGCTGGTTCCGGGCCTGCTTTGCCCTGATGGGCCTCGCGTTCATTTATCCGGCCCTGCCTGCATGCCTAGTTGTATATGTCCAGAAGTCAGACTTCCACTTGATCAACGTGTTTTGTGTAGTGATTGTTGTACAAAAATGTAGGCTATTATGTCTAGCCAAGGTAGTCTTCTCTTATTTTGTAGGCCTACTGCATAGTAGCAAGATACGTTTGGTGCTTACGACCAGAGTTTCACATTTGCGCAGCCTGCTGTTCAGACAGCCAGATGGAGTTAATTGTGTAGTTAGAAGAGTCTATTTGGGGGGTTGTCCCAAAACAGAGTAGTGCAGTTAGTGGATTATGGATGTTAACCGTTGCGTTCACGTAGGCCCTAGCCCTTAGTCTATATTTGTTAACGTTTATAGGCGATTTGAGATACAAAATGATATTAATCTAAACATGTGCCATGCACCAGGAGATAAACAGTCCAGACATCAGCAAGGTTTACGCAAGCGTATTTCGGTCAGTGAAAAGCCCAATGCGCATGCTTTATAAGGATATTTCACTTTAGCTCATGGTAAAGGTTATCAATTTGCGCTAATGAATGAAACGTTCATCGCGGTGCACACGCTTTGACCAGGCTCATGTTTGCTCCTTCGGTAATATTGTTTTGATAACTGAACGTTTTTTTGGCTTGGATTCCTAGCAACGACGACAGTTAATCCAGTCCCGTTGCCACGGGGTGGCTTTGGTGGGCTTAGACCCTCCAAACAAACCTCCAAGCCCATCAAATTGAAATATGAAACACTAAATCAGTGGAATTTTTGTCAAATATGAATGTCAAGCCCCCCTTGCACGAACATAAAGCCCTCCCGTACAAACGTAAAGCTTGACGACTTTCTGGCCACGGTTCTGAACTAACCACAAATACCGAAAAAATCACTCATCCTTGTTTTGCGGGAGCAGTGTTTGGGCAAAAAAATGCATTTTTTCAAAACTTCAAACAATACGATTTTTCAGTTGTTACTCCAGAATGTTTGCCAATAGCGTTTTCAGAGTGTATTATTCGAAATAACGCGAAAAATCCTACGAAAAGGGTGAATATTTTGGATAAGGGTTTCGTCAACTTTTGTTGAAAATTTTATCAATAATTTCGATTTTTAAATGTCACAACTGTTTTCCTCTTTTCATTTTTATTTGTATATTGGTAGGATGTTGTAAAACGTGAATGTCAACATGTTCTTAGAATATCAGATTTTTTCGTTGTTTGGAACTGGAGTGGAGATATGGGGCTTCGAAGGCGAAAAATGAAAAAAATTTGGAAAGGCACCGTATGAAAACACTTTTTCCTCCTGGATCCTAAAAAAACATGTTGAGATGTTTGGCCTACATTATTAAAAAGTTTTGACGTTGATTGATTTTTCATACACGACGGATTTTTCTACCGTGCTTTGTTCACCGTTTTTCTGGCTACGGCAAAATCGGTTCTTTGTCGGCTTGACGTCACAAATACGCCTTTAAGACATTAAAACGATGCGCCGTCAAAACACCTTTCTTACAATGTCTCACGTGTTGAAGTAGCTTCAGGAGTTCGCGAGTTACCGCAAAAATCGCGATGAAAAGCCGATACAACCCCTCTTGCGGTCCTTAGAGGGTCAATCAACCGTGGCACGACTTTTTTGCAAATTCGCTTACCCCGCTGTATTTGGTAAACGTGCATTGCCTCTGCACATTTTAAAATCGCCAAATAGATTCCCTCTGCACATCTTAAAATGGGCGGGGCATCCAAGGCCCATCAAGCGCCCTAGGCAAGGTCCGTTCCAGCACCCGTCCCCCCAAAATGCCCTTTTCCATTGTACATACGGCGAAGATAAGAACAGTTTTTTGCATCACGCCAATGTTTTAGATGAATACTGAGTTCATTTGAACGTCACGTTCATCAAAATAGTATCTACACATGTTCCAGGCGTTACAAAATTCATATAAACAAAAAATCTAGCATAGGCCTCAAAACTTTGTTGCAGATCCGTCGTTCCAAACGCCACCATATTGGTTATGGTGGGTACCAGTTGGAATCTGTTTGGTTAAATAAGTCAAAGTGGTGCGTCCAATGTAATCGAAATTTTACTGATCAACTAGGCTACCAACGCCAGTAATGCTGACTGTATGGCATTTTCCTACCTGACTGCACTGGATGGCTGACACATGATTTAGTGAAAGCTTCAACATAAACTTACTGCAGTAAAAGCGGCGCAGCCATAGAAAATCAAGAATGAAAACAACAGAGATGGTTGCCTTAAAAATTTGCCGTGAACTTGCTAAAGTATGTCTTCCAGGGCATGATTTGCTGGCCCTGACAGTACGCCGTAAAAAGACTTGTCAGTAACCAAGAAAAAAAATCTTCCAGCGTCTACCCCATGTATAGAAAGATCCTTATTCTAAATATGATCACTTTGCTCATTACGGAGGGGTTTATTGCGCATTCATTTACGGTAAAGTTTTGCCTCAGTACACCGGAAATCGGTTGTAAGACGTAGTGCACAGCATAAACATTTCCCAATTAAACCCAGAGTGATTATAAACCGCTGTTTTGGGGAAAACGTGTGAAAGGCACATATTTTGCAGTTCAATAATGATTTTGGGAGCTTGCTATTGAAGATGGAATGCTTGTCCAGGCATATAGAGCAAGCTGCGAAGAATTTGCAGTTTTTAAACACATTCTATGGTGTGCTTACCTCCACCAAATGCATCATAAATCTGTTTAGATAAAACGTGGATACCGATAATGCACCGTTGCATTCTTGAAACCTACCGGTAAAGAAACTGTTACCCACTAAAATTTTCATCGTAAAGTATAATATTTTCTGCTAACAAAACAACTGCATACCCTTCGCACCTTGTTCCATCCACAGCGCAGTTAAAAAGAATGTAAACGAAACATAGTTTGAAGCTGTGCGAATGAACGTTTCGCTCTGAAACATTTATGCTGTGTATTACGTCTTACAACCGATTTGTGGTGTATTAAGTAAGGCAAAACTTTACCGTAAATCAATTCATGACATAACTTGGATAACCGCATCAGAAATGCCCAATGAACGAATTCGACAGTCACTATCTTCAACATTTGCCGTCAGTGGCTCAGAACTAATGTTTTGCCAAGCCTGCACAGCTGACCAGAGGGGCCAAGTAGAATTTCTCAACGTTAATCTTTGCATAACTACTGAAGATGATTTGCATTTCTCACCAAAGACTTTGTAAAACCCACAGCGACAGAAAGACAGTTCATTAACTGTAAATAACACCACCCAAGCGCGCCATTTAAGTCAATCTTATTTGGAGAAGGACGACTCAAGCAAAGGAAATAATTTTTCCTTAACAGTTAAAGCTACGGAAATAGTTATCTGCTCAAACTTTGAATATGTCAAATGACATGACAGCAATGGCATCACAGTGGAAAAACTGAGACCCAAAAAAGCTATCCTTTTCCCACCTGCAAACTCTATTAAAGAAATGTAAAAGTTCAAATGGCATCGCAAATGAGCCACCTATTTGTGACTCTTACTCTGATACTTCTGTGTGGCAACCCGCTGTTGACTCTGCATAATTGTTAAGGTAAATGGCTTAAAAACGAAACACACAAATTAATATTCAAAGCATGATATTCTCTAGTGTAGGGGTGGGCAATAAATTTGGCTCGGGGGTCACTTTGAGAAGGCGGCTTTTAACGGGAGGCCATACCTTCGAATTTGATTGCGAAATAAATATAACAATACCAATAAATAAATATAAAAAAATAAATATAACAATACCAATAACGGTACACGGAAAAAGTAATACACTTTATCCAGCACAAACGATCCAATGAAACAAACGTGACCTGTCACACTTTTGGACGAGTTTTTTAAAATTAGTAATGAATGCGCTTGTTAAGATCTTCATCAATGCTTCCACTTTTAAGTCAGTCACAGAAGATAGGCTTTTACTTTTGATGATTTTCATGCAAGAAACGTCTGTTCATAGATGTATATGTAGATCCAAAATCGGAAAATATTTTCATAGCAAAATGCCTCAAACAGGAAATTTCGTCAGACAATAAAGATCTGTAAAATTGCTGTTAATGTAACGAAATTGAACATTCTTTTCAGTGTGTGATCCTAATGCATGTCAATAAGTTCAAGCTCCAACTCCTGCGGTACTGCATAACTGCTTTTTTTTCGCTGAGACATTTCGCTTAGTTGTCCCATAATAGTATCAAAACTAGCCGTAACAGTATTCACTAGTCTATATTTTCGGGCATCATGACCGAATTTTCTGATCTTCAAAGAAACATTTGCCAGTTTCTTCTGCTTTCCTAAAAGGGGAAAGTGTCAAAAGTTGACCTCACCGGTGCCTGCATTGCAAACAGCCATACTTTTGTTTGAAAGAATCTCACATGCTTCGACACTTTATTTGCAAACATTCCTTTTTCGTGGAATACCGCATTCAAATTATTCAATTTTTCGAATATATCAGATGCGAACGTCATCTCATACCTCTATTCCTCACATCCCATGCTGATCGCAAAATCACACGAAATCCGTTTGATGATAAAAAAAAAGCAATGACTTCATTCTGCGATTCCCAAATCCGTTTAACTGTAAGACTTTACCAATGCTCAACCAACGAGTTGTTTTGGTATATCACGTTTGTATACTTTGGCTCCATGTCCTGAAGATGGTATTTGAACAGTCAGTGATTGAGTGCTCTTTCTCTGAGTGTTAACAACGCTCACTACAGGATCTATAACACGCTTCAAGTCCAATGCAGCTTTACTAAGTCTTTCCTGATGCAACATACATTAAAAGATATGGTATCACACTCAGGGTATTCTGCTTTTAACTCGTTTTTTTTAAACGTAGCCCTTTCAGTCCCGCATGCGCCACTTTTCTTGCAGAGCTTTGCAATCCTATAACTCGCCAGGCGATTGAGCTAGAGAGCTGTTCAAACCCTCTACGGATTCAGCAAGTCTTGTAATCAAAATCGAAAAAAAATTTTCGTTTTCGGTTTGAGGTTTTCTGGGGGGAACGTCACAAGTAGGGGTGTTTTTGCGTTATTTTGGCCATCTTTGCCTGGCCCTGGGCGCCGTGCCAATGGGTCATTTTTGGACTCAAAATTTAGTTGAAAACTAGGTCAAAATCCGCGTCTATAGCGCCTTTGATTGACTTTCTAGCATATCGGGAGCGAAAATTATGGCTCATAAACCAAAAATTGACCAAAATTTTTCTCCCTCAAAAGTCACTCTTGGGGGCATTTCACCGCAGGCTGTAACTCGCCGTCAGATTGAGCTAAAGAGCTGTTCAAACCCTCTAAAGACTCGTGAAGGTTTGTAGTTTGCAATAAAAAAACGTTTCAGTTTAGGATGTCTGGTTTTTTTTAATGCTTATATAATGATAGGATGTTTATGTTATTATTTGCTGACGTCAGCATTTTTACCCAACTTCCCTTTAAGACCCACAGGAGCCATTTAAATGACAAAATTTTTTTTGAGTTTAGCTGTTTTTTGGTTACATTCGGGACTTTGAAAGGTCCGAACGGGTTTTTAGCGTTCCTGGTTCCAAGATTAGGGCCAAAAAAACTTAAAATTCATTTGGGAAATCCCCCAAAAGTATTGAGAAAAGCCCCTTACCAATTAGCTGCTTTTTGGGCTAACTTTTGAACCAGAAACGCTAGAAACTCAATCAAGGGCTTTAAAAACGCGTATTCTGCCCTAGAATCCAAACATACTGCGAACCAAAATATTGGCGCGTGGGATCGGATGATGACATCATATAATTAACCAAAAACATACCCCCTGTTATGATCCCATTGGCCCAAAACCCCCCAAACAAATTAAAAAAATTTTTTTTATTCTAAACTGCACAACGCCACTAGTCATTGCGGAGTTTGAACAGCTCTCTAGCTCAATCTGCTGCCGAGTTATGGCTGACCAAAGTTTTCCCTGAAAGGGCAAATTATGCCTTTTCTGAAAAGTTTTGAATTGGGCCAAAAACTGGGTTTTTGACCCATAATATTGGCTACAGATATGCTAGCAAGTCAATCAAGGGCTCTATAGACGCGGATTTTGACCTAGTTTTCAACAAAACTTTGAGCCAAAAGAGTGGGTCAATGGGTTGGGGCCCAGGGCCGGCCAAAGGTGGCTAAAATTTTCAAAACATGCCCTCTTTGTGACGTCACCTCCTGAAATCCCTCCACCGAAAACGAAAAACGTTTTTTTTCGATTTTGGCTACAAGACTTGCTGAATCCGTGGATGGTTTGGGTAGCTCTCTAGCTCAATCGCCTGGCGAGTTATAGGATTGCAAAGCTCTGCAAGATTTGGGGCTTTCGCGGGACTGAAAGGGTTCACGTTTACATTTTTCCCAGTAAATGCTCCGACTCCATCTGTTGTGATCTTTGCTACTTTATTCCATGACAAACCATTTTTCCACACAAAGCATTCAAATAATTCCTGACCAGCGGTCGTACTTTTCATCGATTTTAAACCAAGAAATTCTTCTGTGATGACGAAATGTTCATCAGTTTCACGGATAAAGACAAATTACTGCGGTGTTTCTTCGTTATCAGTGGTCTCATCAGTGGTGGAGGAAACTTTTTCAAAGTGGGGGGGGGCAGTAGTGGACGTCAAAAACCTGTGGAAGATTTTTTTCATTAAGCAATTTACTTTAACAATGGACCCAATACTAATTGTGTTGCTTAAACATATTTAAACAAAATTCGAAATGCAAAAGTGGGGGTGAGGCCCTGGTTCCGAAACCAAACAATCTCTTTGCTCGCTGTGTTCAGCTGATGTGTTACTTCGTGCATGAGCCGCACCATAGCCTTTTTAATAATGAAATGGTGTCGAATCTGCTTTCCATTTCAGGGCACAGGACGCTTGCACAATCCACCAAACACTGTTTAACATACTCGCCATCAGAAAATGGCTTGTTGTTTCCAGCAAGGGTGTATGCTACCACAAAACTTGCCTCTTGTAGCAATGTTCGGAAATTTGCCGATCTTGCATAAATACGGCCATATGTTTCTCTAGCTTCTTCGCATACTCTGCAACTTTTTTCCTTCGCTAGTCTTGGGACATTTCGTGACTAAACTCGCCCCATTCTTTGTTTGATGGTGACATTTCACAAATAGAAGCAAGTCGCGGTTCAAGTTAACCTCAGCACCTAAACTTTCTGTGATAAGCTGGAGGAAAGTTCAGATTTGAAGATATTTCCTGAATCCTTCCGCGGGCCACTAAAAACGGTTTGGCGGGCCGCTAATTGCCCACCCCTGCTGTAGTGGGAAAACATTATTCTATCCCTTCGCGATGTTCACTCATTTTTTCAACTCTCCTTTGCCAATCTTTTGTCTCCTTTCTGGTCGCACATGTAGTTTTCCATTTACCACTTTACGTAACTCCCTCTGCAGCATGGGCCTCCGGTGAAAGCTTTTCTATGAGGCAACGTCGACATTTTGTTTACGCTTTTCCGGTTGTTGGCAATGAAATGCAAATGGATTAAATAAATTTGTCGGTCTGTAGTAGCTCACATAGTGGTTAATTGAGAAATGGAAAAATAGAAAAGTGAAAGCTTCTCTTCGTTTCAGATTTTTTAAACATTGAGGGTTTTTCAAATTCAGAATTGTTTCTTTTTGCAAATCACGGTTTTGGTTGAGCGTTTGCAATGTTTGCTTTGTCTTTCGCAATTTTTTCACCTGTTACAGAAATTTGATGACAAAGGTGTTTTTCTTTGAACGTGGCAATTCAAAACTGATAATGTCTGTAACTTGGAAGTGTTTCGATGGAATCCAGCGAACAGATGTATCGATATCAGACGTAAGCAACGAGTGTCGATTCTAGACAAACAGTTTTTCAGTTACAGTTTTATTGTTTGTTCGTTATCCTGGTAAATAGATATTCGTCAATAAAATCATCACTTTTCCCTTGTTTTTCAAGAGGCTTATACTATATTTTTGTAACTTCTCTCCGTTTTGAAGCAGCAAAAATAATTCACACAAAAATTTATGTTTACTTTTAACATTTCAAAGGTGTTTTTTCAAGTGCTGCTTAGTTTTCACATAATGATTAAATTCTTGTTTTAGGATATTTATTATCTGATGTTTACACTGGATCCATTTGAGAGCGACGGCACCTCAGCCACCGGCAGACAGTTTAGAAGCCAACTGGAATTGAGCTATACAACGTTAAAGCAAGTTGAAAAAAAGTCCGTGACAAAAGTTGTTTGCTGCTATATTCGGTATCTATTAGTGTGCGGTTCTGTTTTTTGCGAGTGTCGCGCATGTTGTGTGTTAGACAAGGGATACGAGTTTCAAACAGAAAAAACAAATTAAAAAATGCTTTTGAGACGTTTCAATCATGGTTGTGGAGTCGGTGTCGGAGGTTTTTGGATAGAGTCGGAGCCAGACTCCTGAGAACACTCAGAGCCGGAGTCGAGTCGGATTTTTTTATCCGATTTCGACTCCGGAAGTCCAAATGAATCATTTTTACATCACACTCCTGAGTTATAGAAATCCTAACTCGTGCCTATCGAAATGGTACAATTCCTTTTGAAGGTTTTATTGAAACAGAGTTCTTGCAGTGCATCACGATTTCCAGTGATTGCTAGTTGCTGCAAAATTGTTGACTTTATTCACATTATGTTAAGGAGTCGGTGTCGGAAATTGTGGAAAGGTCGGAGTCGGACATTTTACCTCCGACTCCGCAACACGGTGGTTTCAACAACAACATTTCACACTAGCTTTTGAAAAAAGGTGATTTGTAAACTTTTTATAAGACAAAACAAGTATGTTACAAACTTTTAAAAACGTTTTGCTGCAGAAAGACAAAACGACTGAGTGTGTATCATTAAATGCGTATCAAAAAATTAAAACTAGGGCTGTGGTAACGGAACTTTAGTTTCAGGCTCTGGCTGCAGCTCCAGACATCTAAATTTTTTTGGTTCCGGCTCCGTTGTCTAAAAGTTTTGGCTGCAGGTCCGAAATGATGTGGTCCAGTCAGGGCCGGCCCTAACAGATGCGGGGTCCAATGCAAGACCTAGGCGCGGGGCCCCTCTGAGCAGTGATTTTGTGACGTCATCGTGTTCAGTCAACCGTGTTACGATCGTGGTAGAGCGCAGATATACAGTACAGCATTAACACGACAACTGAGCACGTTTGCTAACTTTCGAGAGGAAATTGCGAGTTCTGGCGAGAGCGTTCTTTGTCAACAATGAAATTTATATGGCGTTTCTACTGAATTATCAAGCGCAAGGTGTGTCTGGCAAAATGAATAATCTACCCAAACACCATGGCGCGGGGCCCAATGCAGCTGCATCGGTTGCATCGGCTTAAGGTCGGCCCTGGGTCCAGTGAAAACTGAAAACCACTGTAATATATACTCTTGCATTTGTATTATTATACCGCCATAGATGAGGTATTATGCAGTGATGTATGCATTTGATGGGTAGTGGGACCTGTGCAAACACGTTTGAAAAGGCCTGATCTACACACAGCACAAACCAGTTCTGTAGAACCGGAAACCAACTTTCCGGCTTCGGCTCCACCACATTAAAGGTTTGGCTCCAGCTCCAATCATCGAAAATTTCTTGGGTTCCAGCTCAGACTCCGGTTCCACAGCTCTGATAAAGACTATTGCCAATAACTAAAAAGTGTAGTAAGATACGCACGAAATCAGATAATACATGTATCACTGATAAGAAGTACGGTATATGTTAAAATAAAAAGATCAAAGTGTTCTACCGATTTGTTTATTTCAACTTTTTTCAGTTGCCTCTTTCCACGCACTTTATTTGCAGAAGACCATGAATATAATCCAAACGGCGGCACAACAGTGGCAGGTATGAAGAAACAATCGATGTGTTTCTTCACAATTGTTTTTAGATTATAAACCATTTACGAAGAGTTAATCTTGGTCCTGCATTTTTTTAAGTGTTAAAAGTTGCATGAAGACAGAAACAAGCATATCATCATTGGCAATCGCCTACTCTGGCTAAAAATATTACCACAGAGGAATTGTAAACAAAAGATACATTCCCAACCATAAGAACGTTTCGTTTCACACACTGTTTGACTCTAGATCAAAACTCAGAAGTTGAAAAACTATTACTTTTAAAACTATAGCTTTATATATGACACGTACTAAAAGCATTTTTATACTTAACAGGTTGCAAACATTTCGACGAAACCGTAACAAGGCGCTCAATGTTGGTCAATACAACGAAACGAAAAAAACCTTATTGTTGCCAGAAATGTGGAAAAAACTTTTCTAATGCCAGCCACCTGACTAGGCACATGCAAACGCACACTGGAGAAAAACCATATTATTGCCAGGAGTGTGGGAAACGATTTTCTGTTGCCAGCAGCTTGACTGTGCACATGCGAACGCACACTGGAGATAAACCGTATTGTTGCCAGAAATGTGGAAAAAGCTTTTCTGATGCCAGCCACCTGACCAGGCACATGCGAACGCACACTGGAGAAAAACCGTATTGTTGCCAGAAATGTGGAAAAAGCTTTTCTGATGCCAGCCACCTGACTGCGCACATGCGAACGCACAGCGGAGAAAAACCTTATTATTGCCAGGAGTGTGGGAAACGATTTTCTGTTGCCAGCAGCTTGACTGTGCACATGCGAACGCACACTGGAGAAAAACCTTATTGTTGCCAGGAGTGTGGGAAACGATTTTCTGTTGCCAGCAGCTTGACTGTGCACATGCGAACGCACACTGGCGAAAAACCGTATTGTTGCCGGAAATGTGGAAAAAGCTTTTCTGATGCCAGCCACCTGACTGTGCACATGCGAACGCACACTGGAGAAAAACCATATTGTTGCCAGAAATGTGGAAAAGACTTTTCTGACGCCAGCAACCTGACTGTGCACATGCGAACGCACACTGGAGAAAAACCTTATCATTGCCAGGAGTGTGGGAAACGATTTTCTGTTGCCAGCAGCTTGACCAAGCACATGCGAACGCACAATGGCGAAAAGCCTTTTTGTTGCCAGGTGTGTGAGAAACGATTTTCGCTTTCTGGCAACCTGACCAGGCACATGCGAACGCACACTGGCGAAAAACCGTCTTGTTGCCAGAAATGTGGAAAAAGCTTTTCTGATGCCAGCAGCCTGACTATGCACATGCGAACGCACTCTGGAGATGAACCATATTGTTGCCAGAAGTGTGGAAAGAGCTTTTCACAGGCCAACAGCTTGACTGCGCACATGCGAACGCACCTGGGTAAAAACCTTATTGTTGCCAGGAGTGTCGCAAAAGATTTTGCAGGGTCAGCCACCTGACAATACACATGCGAGCATAAACTCGAGAAAAACCTGTTTGTTGCCCGGAGTGTGGAAAAGGTTTTCTGATGACAGCAACCTAACTAAGGAAATGCAACCACACACTGGGGAGAAATCAAATTTTTGCGAGGAATGTGGAAAGAAATTTTCTCTCCCCGTCCCGTTGACAAGGGACACGCGAATACCAGTGGTGTGGATTTTGATGTGCGGTGCTCTGTGTGCGCAAAGCCTGTTGAGGCGCCTTGTTCCACGCAGTGCCAGATTTACCTATAGGCTATATAGGCTTAAGACTTGGGCCTCAAGATCCAAGGTGGGCCTCCAACAAACTGTGGTACGCCAATTAAAGTCAGTGGTCGGTATATGATCATTTAGATTAAACTTCGTCAAAACTGTATGTCTTAGTTATTATTCACGAAATTTAGTTTTATTCAACTTTCTTAGTGATAACGCCAGAGTCTTCCAACGAGCTTCCACGAATCTGAATATGACGGCTGGTCAAGCCGCATGCCACCTACTGTGTTGATATACTCAAAGCACGTTGGCTGCGTCCTGCCTTTGCTGAATCGTACCGATTGTTACGTGTGACTCTATCAAAAGAACTTGTGGCTGTTCATGTTTGAAATGCACCTGGTCAGTGACATAACTGAAGCGTGGCAGGCAGTGGCGTAACTAGAGGTTTGAGCCAGAGGAGGCAAACCTAGCTGAAGGGGGCCCATTGAGTAACGTTTGTGTATGCAATAATTAGTTCCCAAAAACCCATATACGTTATTCCACAGAAACATTAAATGTTTGTCGGGTATTGTAATAAGCTTTAATCGGGTAAGTGACTTTAAAGAAGAATTCCACATTTTCATGCAACATATCCTGTCTAAAATTGATGCCCATCAATGACTTGTGATTGGGTAATGTAGGCATATGATTTGATGTAAGACCCACCAAACCCAGGAGCGTAACGAGGCTATGTCGCCCAGGGAAGAAGCAACATTGGCGCCCACGTGTTCGAACCTTATGTATTTCGGAAGCAAATATAGCCTACTGTATCGAAGAAAGTACTTGGGACATTGTTGCGACTTTTCGGCTCCCCCGCAGTAATTCAGCGCCCGGGAAGTGTGCCCCCCCTGCCCACCTCGTTACGCCCCTGACCACACCTGAATCGTGGTAATGAATTCCTAAATTAATTTCACTTTTCTTCCAAGCACCAAGTGCTTGACTTAATGGTGGGGCATGGGGATAGATTCTGGGCACTGCCCAAGTAAACAACAAAAACAAATGTCGTAAGTCCAAAACGGAATTTTTTGAGCAGTTTATTGATCCCACCGCATCAGTGATAAACGACATTCATTTAGCAATTATTAGGCAAATAATGCTAAGCAATTTTATCTAAATATGAAACTTTACACCGAATGATTGCAAATAGATATGAGCAGTGCCGTAGCAGCCCAACTCTGGGCGAGACTAGAAATGCCTACAGGGCCCCCCTAATGTGGTTTCTAAAAAAAAGATTTCTAAAGCGTTGCTGTCTTAGCATTATTATTCGTCTTGATTTGGTTGTCGTTGTAATTTATCTATCGCAGGTCTACTCAACCGGCGGACCGCCGTCCGCCCATACATATTTCAATGACAGTATAAGCGAAATATAAACCAGTGCAGTCGCCACGGTGGGCATTGGTGAGCTCAGCCCTTCCAAATTTAAATGTGAAACACTATAAATCAGTAATGATTTTATCAAATTTTCAGAATGTCAAGACCCTTGCGTAAATTTAAACCCCTACTCAAGACTTTCTGGCGACGGTTCTGGTTTTTAAACCTCGCATCTTTTCACGCGACAGTTTAGGTGCTTTCGATTCTTACCGGGGTTTTCCGGAAGGCCGCCCAGGGGCGTTAATAGGAAAATAGACACATTGGGAAAATAAGACGTGAACCAAATAACCACCCGGGCTGTTATACGGCAGTTGCATGTTGCCTGTGTCTGATTCGTTTTGTTCTAGTGGTTTCAAATGTAGTGGGCCTTCAATAGCTATTGAAAAGGTGATCTGGGCCGCGATAAAAAAGTTTGTCGACCACTGGTGTAAGTTGATATCTACAAATAGTATTCAAACTCAGTACAACGTTGGACATACCGTGTAAGGTGACAGGTACAAATAGTACCGGCATTCATCTCAAATATTAGCACCATATAAACGCCCACCTAAAATAAGCGCCCGTGGGTGGACTAAAGACTGGCCGGAATTCCCGGTACCAGGCTGAAAAAGTAAAAACCCCCGTACCAGGCTGAAAAAGTAAGAAACGCGCGAATCGTGAGCCTAACAGTTACAACAATTTGGGTGCGTTTTGTATGACGTGTTTTGCTCATGTGTGTGAGATTTTTACAGCCGTGGTAAGAGAGTTGCAACGTGGTCCTCAGGTTGTGCTTTAAAGTCTTTATGCCGCCACAGATACTACAGTATATAGGTGCAGTGTGATTGTTTTTGTCTTTGAACACAGATAAGAAAAAACAGATGTGATTCTTATAAAAAACGTAGACCATGTGTTTTGTCAAATATTTCAATTGTGGCGATTTCGGTTAGTTTGCCTGTGGCCAATGGCGATTCTAAGGGGGAGCCTGGGTGGGCCATGGCCCCCCCAGATTTTTGCTTGA
>Ga0210059_1010022_pt1 | contig 14694 bp, 15 predicted proteins | sample Ectturendosymbi2_FD_188042 | JGI IMG/M metagenome (GOLD analysis project Ga0210059, IMG submission 188042) | Ecteinascidia turbinata endosymbiont from Florida, USA - Sample 2 (SPAdes) (version 2) | ecosystem: Host-associated > Tunicates > Ascidians > Unclassified | place: Key West, Florida...
CCCCACCTCTTATTGAATAGCGTGAGCAATGCTATTGTTTCGTAACAGTACCACTGTTTCGTTATTTCTTTGCCGCGTGAGAACTGCCCGGCTTTCACAAACGCATTCACTTCCGCTTATCACAGTTCTCGACTTGCCGCTGGGCTGTACACAATTGGTCCATTTTTTTACAAGTTTATTCTTTAATGCTTGATGACCGCCTTGAAAGCAAAAGGAAAAGCAGCAGTAAAAATAGGAATGCAATATAGAAAACTTGTAACTGACTCAAGATTTTACAAGCCTCCAAACTGAAAACGAGAAACCAGTTTCAGGGTTCTTGCCAGTGCAGTTCGTGAGTCCGCAGTTTGTCTGCATCGTAGTTTTGCAACATACAAGTGAGTGGATGAGTTTCTTAACGGAACTAATCTCCTGATTGATAGGGGCGTAACGAGGTTAGATGGCGCCCGGGACAAGAAGCAAGTTTGGCGCCCCCATGTTCGAACCTGAGGTCTTTCGGAAGAAAAGGCACTGTATTGAAGAAAGTGCTTGTGACATTGTTGGGACTTTTTGGCGCCCCCAAAGCGATTCGGCGCCCGTGGAATTGCGCTCCTCTTGGCCCCCTCGTTACGCCCCTGCTGATTCAACCATAATGCAGCGTGTAAAAAGGTACAGATGTATACGTTAGCAAACAACTTTGCCGCTATGTGACAAAAATTCACTGAACGTGCTCAATTAGCTCAAAGAATTATGACCTACTGTAACTATGTAATTGTGCAACTCCTCACTTCAAACACATGGAGAACGCAGAAGAATATTGACTTACTGCTAGGGGCGTAACGAGGTCAGATGGCGCTCGGGGCAAGAAGCAAGTTTGGCGCCCCCATGCTCGAACCTGAGGTCTTTCGGAAGCAAATGTACTGCACTGAAGTACAGTACTTGTGACATTGTTAGGATTTTTCGGCGCCCTCATAGTGACTCGGCGCCCGGAGAATTGTGCACCTTGCTCCCCGTCGTTACGCCCGTGATTACTGCGCGCAGTGACGCGCCTCAACAAAACCATGGTACACAGCTCTAATCAAAGACATACGGGAACCTCGGGCTTCAGGGGGGGGGGAGAATTTTCAATTCGCCCGAATTTATGCGCCACTTTGAGGAAAACGGATAGGAAAGTTTTGCAGGGCGATAGTTCTGCTAAAGCAACGTGCTCAAACATATCGGGAAATTTTTCCTGAATTTAAAAAATCTTGTCCAAATCTCCCCACCACTTCGTACGCCTATAGATCTAACGCAGGAACTTTGGCAAAATGCTAGCTCTCTACAGCTTGGTGGATTGTTAATTGGTTTTACATGGTCATAACAATTTTCGCTCAGCGTTTGAATATTTGCAGTCAAAAATTGGGCTAATGATGGTGCCTTTTGCCCCCACAAGGCCACATGTCAGGCAAAAGTTACTGATGGGTGTGTGGTTTTGATCCTTTTGTTGCAATTGGAAACCCGTAGACAACTCACGCTGGCCACGAAGACAAATTTGGCATGGTTAGCGAAATTTGCAACCGAAAGAAAAATGCTTATCTTACTGGTTGTTAGATCATTTTGCTTACATCACATAAATTTGAGCAGAAAGGCAATCTTATTGCGAAATCTTTACATTTTTATTGGTGACTGTGGTTTTAAACTGGTGATAGGTTGATTCTCCTCTGTGTTTTCTTGCCTGGGTGGATAGAAGCAGATCCATCGCCAGATGAGCAGCATTGGGGGTGGTTTTCAGCTTGTTCGGGGGCTTCGTAATAATATACAATGAATTGAAATAAAGAATGACTTCATGGGGAGACTAGAGCTTGACTGTGGAAGTATTGATTGTGAATTTGGGGGGGTTAGCCCGCTTGCTTCCACTTCTGTTGAACGGTGTCACAACTTTTTTCAATTACCTGGTCTGGTGGGATTGATGTTTTTTTCTTCATATCATCAATCGCTTTTTCGTATTGTGAGGTTACTCACATGTGCTGTATGGATACGATGGGAACTTGCCTGAGAGGGGGTATGCGAATCTAAGTTAATTGACCCAAGAGAGATGAAGCACTGCTATTGTCATCTAAGGCCTTGCACCCTTTCTCTCTTCACCCGCTAGTAGGCTGGCCAATTCCTGCTAGCCTAGTGATAAAATCTGCGTCATGTAGTCTTCAAAATATATCCCAATTCTCTCGATCTCGAGGCCTGGGCTGTTTAACCGGGGGCATGAATGATTCGCAAGGGGGATGCGAGTATGGTGGAGACGTAGTGTTGAAAAGTATTAAATGCATTGTTTTCATCATTCGTAAAATTATTATCATTCGAATATGAATACCATCATCAAAAGAAAGCGGACAACTGAGTGAACAAAAACCAAGACATCTTAAATTTGCTTGTTCAAAGTTGGATCAAAGAGTAAAAAACACTTCATGTTACGATGGTGTCTCGTATGCTTGGTTTCATTTTTAATGGCAATGCTAATTGTGTCACAAGGATATATTATACGTGATGATTTGCATGATGATTCCAACTGCATGGTTGCACGGACGTCAGAAAGCGGGTGCATTGCCCCCTGCCCTTAGGGGGAAATTGGGCGGAGGTGCCTTTTTATAAAATTATCTTAAGTAATTTCATGGTTTACCAAGATCGAATTGAAACAAATTTATTTCAGCTATTCGCGCAGCTTGTAACTTCAGAACGGTTTTCTATAATTTCTGGCATTATTTTTGACGTTAACATCGTTGCTGAACAGAAACAAGAATTTCTGGTAACGATTTGATTTTTATAAGTTTTCATTGCCCTCAACTCCTTTACTGACCCCCCTTCCCGCTGTTCGCGCATCCCTGCATGGTTGTACAATTTCGAATAATATTTAAACAAAGTAAAAAAAATACACAGCTCTATCTCTTGTCATGCCTCACAACCTCACAAGTGTTATCGTTGTAGTGGCGGGCCTATCTGACAAACATTCTCATGCATAAATTTAATATCTAGTTCCTCAATGCACACCCATTACTGGAAGAATTTTGCTTATAAACATACGTCTCAGGCCCACAGGATGAAACAAATGATCAAAGAGATTGACACATTAAAAACAAAAAACGCCATTTGTCGGAACTTGTGTGAGAAATACAAATGCCTGTATTTCTGACACTCTTCAATACAAAGAGGGATACAACCAAGCAGTTGCCCCTGGTAACGATGCTAGACAATTCACGCGCGCAACGTAACAATGCCGAACTGTATATTTCACGTGAAGCACTCGTAGCTGAAGCTCCCTTCAGATGACAGAATCGCGTAAAACGTTCCGGGCGATTTTTCAATTTTCTGTACTCAATGCATTGTTGGCGTTCTGCCTGCTGTGCTGTGCGGGGTGAATGCAACGGAAGTCTCATCGCTTAACGGGGTGCTTTTGCCAAAATCGATTGACTCGATTCGGTCGCTCCTTTCAAGTGCCTTCCATTTTGGCCAAGCCTCCAGATCGGCATAAGCGCCAACACCATTGCGTTGGTCAGGTTTGCTGCTAAGTAGTAGCAGCTTATTGGCGATAAGGGGTAACATATTACGTTTCCAAAATAAGCAGTCTGCCAGGGCAACAAAACAAAACGGTTACCATGGCAGCTGTCCATTCAAAGCTAAAAATACAACAGAGGTGCGGAGTCGGAGGTGAAATGTCCGACCTTTCCAAAAATGTCCGACTCCTTCTTAGCATAACATGAATGAAGTTTGACTGTCAGCAATTTTGTAGCAACTAACAATCAATGGAAATCGTGGTGCACAGCAAGAATTCTCTGTTTCAATAAAAGTTTCAAAAGAAAATGTACCATGTCAACAGGCATGAGTTAGAATTCCTAACTTAGGAGCGCGATATAACAAAATGATTCAATTGGACTTCTGGAGTCCGATAAAAAAATCCGACTCCTGGTGTTCTCAGGTATCCGACTCCACCCAAAAACCTCCGACTCCGCAACCCAGCAATAAAACACAGCACAGTGAACGAAAAGGCCTTGTGGAAAAGGAAAACAAGTGGCGCAGTCAAAGAAGGATCTTTGCAGGAGTTTCACCCCGCACAGTTGCGCAGGGGGTGCTGGGTCGCAACTGGTTTCACTCGTTGGGGTCCACCAGCTCCCCCGAGGAACTGATCTGGACGGAGATTGTGTAAACCAAGTTAAAATGAAACTCTGTCCGGTGGGTTGGAATCAGAAGGAAAAAGACAAATGCCAATGATTTAAATGACATCATCTCGTTCGTTAAGAATCTCACCGATATCTGTCAGGGACTTCTAAATTTTAGAAAGTTCTCATTTTTAGATAGCTTCGCTAAGCTCCAGTAAAATGCTCTGCTTTATAATTGGTGCATCAGTGAAGAACATTGCAAACCAAAACCGAGTGTTGAATTTGAAGCTATCCACCGTTATGGCCATCCCACAGAAAAGATGAAATGCAACAAAACAGACATGACATTGAATTCTCATTAGTCGATAATTCGCAGTCCTACATCAAAATCGTCCGAAGGACCAAACGACAGGAAGTTAATACGGAAACCCTAACACTGAGAATCCATCGTTGCTGAATCATTATGACCTTCCAGACCCAGCGCACTGTCAACTACACTTAGATACGCTGCAGTGGAGGACGGCTGTCATTACTGCACGTGCTTTCGTGACGGAGTCGACGACGTCATGTCTTGCTTCACACGCCCCGCTTCGAGTTTCTCCATCCAACTGGAAAACGAAGCCGAACGTGTTGCGGCCTCATTTTTCTCGCCGAGAAATTTCCGCTGTTAAGATCCCGACCGTCGCATCGCCGGGGTTTACCTCCTTGTGACGTAATAGCTGGGAAAACGCAACAAAGCAATCGCGATTGTTGCGTCCGTTAAGCGACAGCACGCAACAGTGGCGTCAATCATGTGCGTCGGAAGGATTTTTTCAGGGGGGGGGGCATTAGTGGATTTTTCCAAACGTTTTTCTAAGGGTGGGAGCAAAAATGGTGAAATTTGGTTTTTCTCACTCGAAACTAAGAAAACAACCTTTTCTGCTGAAATTTTCAAAATCCAGGGGGACCAAAGACCTTCCCTTCCGACGTCCATGGCGTCAGCCCCGCAACACATTGCACGGTGAACACAAACTTTGAAGGCACCGAAGCTGCAGACGAGAAGCAACTGCCGTGCTGGCTGAAGCGTGCACCTGGCATACCTGACTTCTGCTGCTGACCATTACATATCAAGCATCGCACGTTAACAACCTGTTTTTGCAAAATCTGGAAAATTTTCAGAAGCCTCTTTAAGCTGAGTAGACATGATAGTCGTAAGCAAAGGCGCAGCCAGAGGGGGGCTGAAGGGGCTCAAGCCCCCCACCTTAGCAATCAGAATATGTTTGTTTTCTTAGTTTTTCACCAACATTGTAAGTCGAGATCGGGTGCATTGAAGAATGTTCTTCAGCAGTACCACAAGGCGTAGCAACACAGGTGGTTTTGAATTTTCGAGCTTTGAGAAATATTGAAGCAACTTTCTCCATTCCTGCGTGTTTTGTACTACCATCTATAACAACAGCTGGGTGTACCGTGCTCTGCTAGCATGGAAACAAGCTACTGAACTACCATCAGGGATATTGAATTACCATCAGGGTCGATTGATGTGTAGTTAATACGTCATAAAGCTGGGACCTTCCTAATCAGTGCTCTTATTTTTAGGGGTTTTGTCCCTAGGTTGGAATTTCTGACCCTTTTTAGGTATTTTCGGAAAAGTATGAAAATGTGTAAAATGTACTATCTCAGTTTATTTTGGAGATCATATTTGGTTCTATTCTGAACATTTATCACAGCACTGTGATTTTATGTTGCACCACTGGTGTAGGAGGCGGGGGTGCAGGCGCACCACCAAAAGTTTTGATTTGATGAAAATCCGTGGAAATCTGGGCAAAATCTCTGAAAACTTTCACAAAATCCCTGAAAATCTGAGAAAACCCTGAAAATATGAGCAAAAATGGCGCACAACGGCTCCCAAAAGAACATGAAGAACTTTTTTTTGGAGGTCGGAATTTTTTCTTGGGCAAGTTCGGGAGAATTCTAACAAAAATCTTTCGCATTCCCAAAAATATGCCTGCTACTTGCTGCACTACCACAGATTTAGGGATTTTTTGTTAGGACTCCTGTTCTAGGGATTTTTGGAGTTGTATTTGTGAGAACCCTGTGCCTAATGTGCGCACGCAGAAGATATGCAGTGCGAGGTGTGAGTGACCGCTAGCTGCAGGCTGAACGAATTCGCTGCTCTGCCAATCAGTTGCACGCCGCTGTTTAGTCCGCGAAAAGTGTTGAGTGAAATCGGACAAGTTTGGGGTGAAATTAAAAAGACATTCATCTTCGTATGAAAGAGATCAGGGCGAGCAGCCTCGAAAAGTTTTTATTGACCGGGGTGTCAGAACAGTAGGCCTACCTAGGCATCTTCTTCAAATACAAGCCACACTTCCTGTTTCAACATCTACTGCTGAACGAGGTTTCGGCACACTTAGACGCCAGAAGACCTATATGAGAACAACCTTGGAAACCGCCTCACTGGCTTGGCTCTTATGGCATGGCATACAAAGCGCCTCGTCGACAAGGAGGAAATTCTTGGACTTATTTGCGAGTGAAAGCCGTCGATCAGACTTTGGTATTAAACTAGACTTAGCTGTTTGATTACGCTGACAGTGATTCTGCAGCTAAAAACACATCCAGTGATTGTTAAGTCCTTCACCTGTGGTTTGCGGAGGCTGCAGATTTTGCTTGTAATTTTTTTGAAGCGCTGTGCTCTAGGGAGGAGTGGGATGGACGTTCCCGCATATATTGTTGTGTAGAGCTCATGTCAATTATTTTTTTTAATATTGTGAATGAATGTGTCACCCTGTTTGCATTTTTTTAAATGTGAACTTCGCAGCAGTTTTGCTTAGGGTACTCTATGCGATGTTTATCATCTACACAAGCACGATCTATATTTTGTACAAGCCCTTTTGTTTTTATGAAGGGTCATGGCTGCTTAGAGCACTATCGCAATTTTTACTTTACGCGTATACTCTTATACTTTGCTAACAGCTTGCAAATTATCTTGGCCTTTTTAGGAGATCACTGTGGTGTAGGTATAGGCCTACAGTTAATTTTGACCTGACTTAATGTACTAGTGTACCATGAAAGAATATCGAAGAAACAAGATGGCGGTTTAGTTGGAAGGACTCCCCAGTTTTGCCTTGGCTATTCTAATCACAAGCAATTTTTCTTTTTCAACGCTTTTTGCTTCTATAACTTCAGCCCCCCCCCCTTAGAAAAATCCTGGCTGCGCCCCTGGTCGCAAGTCCACACGTTTGGTTAGAAAAAGATGGCCATCAATCGAGAGATTCAAATAATGCTGGAAGCATTGCACATGCACAACACACAGTGGCTTTGTGCTTGTCTAACCTGGACAGTTTGCCGAAGGGAGTTCGTGGAGGTCAACCTGCAGATTCCATGCAGGAAATTGTGCCAGATCGTCAGGTCTGCGTCCTATGGAAAATAAATTGGCACGTTTGTTAAGGCTGAAGTTTTGAAGGTGGCAGCAAGCAATCACTCGCTTGTGTTTACCGTTGCTTCTGTGCGGCTGTTCTGCTGCAAACGCACCACAAATGGGAGGAAATCTTTCTCATTTAGAATTTCTCGGCTGCACTTCGAAATTGATAACAATCTGCAATATAATAAAGTCGTTACGTCACTAACGTCCGAACTGAAGAACACAGGAAAAAAGCGACCTTCAATCCACTCCTTCATAGTGTATTGCATCGGTCAGCAAATCAAAAGTAATTACAGCCTTCCTTTTCGTAATTATTTGCCACATTCCTTACTCCCAAACATGTTTTGCTCTTGTGCGTTGGGCGTATGCAAGAAATACCGATTCACGTTTGACCAACTTTGCCGAAGACAAGCAAAATCTTTATATAACTTCCTGCTATATCAAACATGAATAGTGCAAATATCTACATGCCCTACTCCAAAATTGGAAGGATTTTTTCAAGGGGGGGGAAGGGCAACAGTGGGCTTTTCCAAGTGGTGACCATAAAGCATTTTTCCTGGGGGGCCAACCATGGTTAAATTCCATTTTACCAACTCAAATATAACAAAAATATTTTTCTGCAAAAAATGAATAGGGAAATTTCAAAATCTACGGGGACCTTGCTTGCCCCCCCTCCCGATGCCCATGACTGCAACGCTGTTTTTTCAGTCATTTCTCCGTTAGAAACCGATATTTTTTTGAAATGACCGAAAAAAACTTAACGTCAATTCGGCCAGAATGTCTGATAATATAGATTAAGGAAGACTGTTACGACGAGTTTCAATACAACTGTGAGGCAAAATGACCGAAATGTCTCAGCGAAAAAAAAGAACAGATTGCAACGCACCTGATGGCTGACAACCCTGATCTTTTGAGAAGCGCTTCGGGAAACAAGTCGTCTTCTGAGTTCATTTCTGCCAAGCAAGCCATGACGTCGACGGAAGGAAGCGTGGTGAGGACGTCGGCGAAGACAGATGGCGGCGTCCCCCCCGAACGCCCTTGGTCCTGGCTGGCGCATCGCGCGGCGCAACATATGATCGAACTTCGAAGAAACAACCAACGAATCTGCGGATGAATATCTAAATATAAACGCTGAGGGGAGCGGAGATAGACGTTTCGGATTTACGTGAAAGCGTCTTCTTGACTTTGACAAGCAACGCGACGATATCTCGAAATTTTACAAAAAGTGTTTCTTATCTTTCGTGGAAGTGTGTACTGTACACCAGGGGCAGTGGCGTAATTAGCGGTTTGAGCAAGGGGTGGCAAAAAAACTTAGCTAAAGGGGGCCTGCTGGCCACCATACGGGGTCAATAACCAACACTCAGAAAAAATTTAAGAAATGATAGTAAATCTGCATGTCGTGGATGTCTAGTCTATACCAGCTAAAAAAAAACAAAAAACCTTGAAAAACGCAAAAAACAACAACCTACTGAAAACCAAAAGAATACTGAATATCAAAATGTCAGTTAAAGAGGCCCAGTTTTTACATTTGGTTTGCCAGGGGGGAAGGCTCGCCCGTCTTCTCCTGTCAGTTACGCCACTGACTAGGGGTCTCCAAACTACGACCCGCGGGTCAAATCCGGCCCCCGAAGCTATTCCATTTGGCCCGCGAAGCCGTTGCGTCCGGCCGCAAGACATTTTTGTCAATAAAGAAAAAATAATATCTACGAAACATTCATTGATTTGGTGAAATGGAACATATCCCGAATTATGTGGAACATATCCCGAAATACATTATATCCCGAAATACATTAAATATCCCGAAATACATTAAATGGAAATACAAAATACATTAAACATATCCCGAAATACATTAAACATATCCCGAAATACATTAAATGGAACATATCCCGAAATACATTAAATGGAACATATCCCGAAATACATTATGTAACACGTCCAGTCTTAGAACTTTTATGCAGTAGCTTGTGTGGCCCTCGTACAAAAACGTTTGGAGACCCCTGATGTACAACACGAGCCGGCGCATCCAATAAAACTGAGTTTTCTGCGACGCAATAATCGAAAATCAAATCACATCTGAATTCTTTTGCGTTGACTTCGCATGTCACCGAAAAAATGGCGGCAGGCATTAAAATGAGTTGCCTGCAGTTTTGCCGTATGTCAATGATTAGTTGCTGTTCGACAAAGTTTGAAGAAAAAAAAACTTCGATTCACTCGTAGTTGACAGGAAAAACTAATTTTGCATAAACTGCATCCGACTTATAGTCAAGTGGAGAAATCGTGCGAAAGTCCATGAATATTGCAACAGGTTAGCAAACACTCTTGAAAAGTACTGTGGGAATACCGCATCAATTGCAATGGAGGCTAAACTGTCACATGACCAAGACCGTTTGCCAAGAATTTGCTTTTTTCAAAATTATTTTTATTCTTTCACAACCAAAACGTTACCGAAAACAACACAATTTCACTATTTTTCGTATCGTTCTAATATGTAAAAGTATTAGGTCGCAGTCTTGACCTGTTTTTTTTCTTCGCTGAGACATTCCGGCCATCTGTCCCGTAGCAGCATTCACTAGCCTACCTTTTCAGGCATTACGACCGAAATGACTGAATTTTTTTCGGTAATTTCAAAGAAAATTCGATCCATAACCGTAAAAGTAAACCCAGGTCCAGCCTTGCTCGCGAACAACCAACCTTGGGTTGTATTCGTGAAAGGCTCGCAAGGCAACTGCTCACGAGGGCTGCGTCTGAAGCTTCGTCTGCGTGCAGAGCCATGCAAGTGGCAAGCGCCAACCACGGATTCGAACCCACAAGCTTCAGCTCCCGCAAGCCGCGCTCCCAATCACCAGACACGTTGCACGTCACAATCGATCTCAGCTGACACAACGATTGGTGAAGACGACGGCACCTGTAGCAGTGAGTGACATGGGTCGTGTTCCAAGAAGTCTCAGAATGACGCATTTTTAAAATTGTTGTTACCCTGCTCAGGTAACCACGGGGTGTTAACACACTTTGATGGGTCCTCTAAGACCTGACGGTTGACAGATGTTTTTTGTTCAGATGTCTGTCGATCCCTGCTTACCTGAAGTGTTACCGGTTTAATTTCAGTGTTTTGCAATATACTTATGTTGTCGCAGTTGCTAGGCCCCTAGTTGCATATCAGGCAAACCGCGTCTAAACATCCCAGTTTAAAGCATATCATGTGAAATTAATATCAAACGTGTGTTCCGCTGTGCGCGAATGTTATTTTTTTGTGAAAATCAGTGAAAACCTTTGCAGGAAAAATCAAATATAGTTTGATCAGACCTTACTGAGGTGACGTGTTCCAGAAAAAGTGTCTAATTTCCGGCCCCGTCATAATTGACTGATCACTAAAGGTCACGTGAGCAGGGTTGGCAGAAATGACCTTCGACGCACAAAAGTACAAGTTCGCTTGCATCCTGGTGTTTTGCTGAAGTGCCCACACATGGCAAGAACCGTCTTCGTCAGGTGTGGGACTCAAGAAGAAGTTTATTGTTATGGGGCCCCAAGGGACCGTGAGGTCATCGAATCAAGCCCCTAATAACGCAACACATAAACAAAACAAAAGGCGCATAAACAAAGGTAAACCCATGCAACCCTTACGGTTTATAGCTCTAGCATCTAATCGAAAGTAAAGCACTGGGTTGAGAACCGTTGAACACTGACGCTCGCTCCAATAGCGCTTTGAATCACCAGCAGACAGGAATTTACTTCCAAGTCGTTGTTTACGACGTTGGGATAAATCTGGCGCCTTTGATAAAGGATTTTAATTTCGATAAATTGAAAAAGGAATTTGATTTCTATGAGTGCTTATCGGTTCAGGAGGAACCTTTGTTGAAGATTCATTTAATTTCCGCTCAGCAAAAGTTCAATTTTCCTTTGAACCCGACACAGACATGACTGGAATGAAAACTTTTCCTGACAACCGTTTTTTTTCAAATAACTCACAAAATCATGTGGTTACCTGACTTTGGTGATGAACCTAAATTGCTTCATCGACGGCCAGTAGTTCAACAAGCACATGAACACGACAGGAATGTTGTTCGCAATATAGCTGAGCACGGAAAGGTCGAAAGCGCCTTGGAACTTCTGAAAAACACAAAACTACGAACAGAACATTCGAAAGCAGATCGCCAAGTAGCTTTAAAGCAAGGCATCTACTCTAAACCAGCTTTTCATTCCCTAAAACTGCAAAATTCCTACATTCCTACGTGACATCCTAGACCAGGGGTGGGCAATCACCGGCCCGCGGGCGCATGTGGCCTGACACAGCGTTGTCAGTGGCCCGCGGAAGAATTCAGTGAAATTCTTCAAATTTGAAATTTGTTGAACATTTTGTGAGATTACATTTCTGTCTCACTGATTTGCTTGCGCTGAATAAAGTTTATTTGCATAAGTGCAATTGTAATACAACCTTTTCTGTGTATCATTGTTGTTTTTGTTTTATTTATTTATTTTGGGATCAAATTAGAAGGTACGGCCCTGCGCCAAACGCGGCCTTCCCAAAGTGGCCCCGAGCCAAATTAATTGCCCAGCCCTGGCTTGGCCCACATTTCGACTGGACCAAGAGCACTTTCCTGGCCTTTTGTTTCAAACTTATAAGATAAAAAAAGGCAAAAAAACAAACCTCTGCCACTCCTCGCAGCACGTGATCGATAAGCAGAGCTGTGGCAGGCAGAGATCGGATGTCCAACTGACACCAGAACAAATCACGGAGGCAAATGTTGGAAAATGAAAGAAGCGGTTCGAGAAGTCGTCTGGTCTGCAGCAAAGTAGCGCATTGCGACAACGTTACAGGATGGGTTGGCCGAAGGTGGGTAAGGTTTCACCAAGACTTTAAAAAGTTGTGAGCAAGAAGTTTTCCCAACGAGAAAGAGAAGTTCACTGTATTGAAACTTCCTTTGCAATGACGTAAAGGTTTACGAACCGCTTTGGACATTTTATTCCGGTTTTCTGTAGATTTTTAATCCAGGCAATGTCGACACACATCATGTCACTGCGGGTGGTGGTTAACGTGAGAACTGGCGGTTACAGTTAATCGCTATTTTTTTAAATTGATAAAAATTGTTTGCTTTCGCAAAGAACTGTTGTATCAAAGAAGCCTCACTTTTTCATATAAATCGACTGAGAAGGGATCGAAAAAGATATAAGATCATCCTTGATTCGGGTATTTGTACTCTGACGTCAAAATCCATAGAGCTGTGATTATTATCAGCAGGGTTTTGGATCCGGAACCCCAAGAGCTTTTGGTTTGTTGGTGCCTGAGTCTGAAATTAGGGTTCCGGTCTCACAGCCCTGATTATTAGTCGATAGAATGTAGTGCTAGAACAACAGCCATTCCAGTAGGTTTATGCAAACAGAACGAATCTAGCCTGAACAATAGCGTAAACTATTTTTTTAAACAATGAGCTTCTCGTGCACAGCTTGCAAAGTCAAGTTTTCTGGGTTCGTGCTGTACCAGTTGGCATGACGATGAGAAAAAATGTTTTGTTCCGCAAATCAGTACAAGTATTACGTAATCGTTACCCCACAATCATCTATAACTATAAGCGCGTGGCTAATTACCCTGTCGGGGTCTTCTGATGAAATGCTGACGTCAGTGTCGTCGTACATGAAGTGGGGGGGTAATCGCAGCAGGAAATCAACACTCGTGGTCGCTAAGCGATGAAGTTCGGTCTCCAAGGTGATGCCTTCAGAGAGGAGATTCAAAAAGACGAGTGGTTGAAATTGTCGACTATTCAAACAAGCTGTTCTGGTCATTTTTATGAAATCGAACAAAAAAGGGGGGAGCTAGACACGGTTTTCAGATGAAACGGAAAAGTTTAGGACTTTTGCCTGATTTGGGTCGGAAGTTTTTAAATCAGCTCAGCAAACGAAGTTTGTTAATGTCGGAAAAAGAAAGCGGTTTTGTTGATGAACATGAAAAAACTGTTTTGAGGCGCAATTTTCACAAACGATGACGCGGTAACTTAAAATTCCGTTAAACACGAAACAGCTCTTATTAGTTCAAATAAAAAACAGTCTCTTTGCTTTACCTCGGAATTTCTGCTCCAGTTTCGTTTTTCGTGCAGCAAGAAACGCCACAAGCCACTGACCGCAATGTCTACCGCTGAGCAATAAGGACAAGTTGTTGCAGAAGTAATCAACGATCGCCGGCGACATCTGGCGGGAAATTTTCAACAGAAATGTTGCCGCAAGGCGGACATATTCAGCGGCTGCACATGCCCAACAACTACGACGTTAATGCGAGCATCAGAAAACCACAGAATCTGGGCATCATTTCAATCAAGATTTCCAATGCAATCGGTAACCAGTAGCTCATATGAGTGAAAAAATGCATTCGTCATTTTCGTACTTTTCCGTCGCCAGTTACTTGCGCAGCACTCCATAACCGCACCAGCCTGAACGTTTCAGCCTCCAAGCTGTTATTTCGACCAGGGGGGGGCTCCGTGCTCGTACACAGGACTGTTTAGTGGTAGTAGTTCTTTGCTTGTGAGCAGGAAACGTGAATGTAAAGACCAAATTCAGCTTTCTCTACATTCCCACAAGCCGCTAGCAGTTCAGTGTTTCGCCACTACGGCAGAAAAAAGCAATCTAACGAAACACAACCTTATTTTTCAGTTCCGAACACAGGGCAAATGCCGTTTTCGTTGGTGCTTATCTGCATCTGTGACGAATAGTGTGACGAATAACGCACGCCAGCGGAACGAACAACCACCTTAGTGACGAAACAACAAACCTCGTTGGACGCGTTCAACAAATCGCAGTTGTCGAAGAAAAAGTCCGTTACATCATCAAGGTCGCAGACATCTATTTCGTCATTGAGAAGCACGTCATCATACAGTGAGTTTTTCCCACTGAAGACGAACAAATGAAGTCAAATCAGTATAGCCCTAGGCCTTGATTTTCGACCTTTTTTGTATCGCGATCCATTAGAGCAGCAACCCACTATTATCTAACGACCCACCTGAAACTAAACAAAGCAAATGCAATGCAGCAGTGTACATAAAATATCTACTAGCGACCCTTCCAAGGAGGGTTGACGATCCCTCCGGGTGTCGCGGCCCCAGATTGTAACCCACTGGTCTGGGCGCAGGCTAGTTAACAAAATGATTGGCAGCTCTGCGCACAACGCACACATGTGCACTCTTACACACCAAGAACATAGAT
>Ga0210059_1010023_pt1 | contig 14693 bp, 9 predicted proteins | sample Ectturendosymbi2_FD_188042 | JGI IMG/M metagenome (GOLD analysis project Ga0210059, IMG submission 188042) | Ecteinascidia turbinata endosymbiont from Florida, USA - Sample 2 (SPAdes) (version 2) | ecosystem: Host-associated > Tunicates > Ascidians > Unclassified | place: Key West, Florida...
CTTGTTACAGCACTACTGCGGAGTAGGGCGCTAATTCCTAACTTGGTCTAGTCTAGGTAAAATGCGAAAGCGTTGTGGCTTGACACGCTATCGATCAAAGGACACTGCAAAGTTCGATCACTCAATCACAGAGTAAAATGCGATTATAGTGCTCAAATGCGATTATAGTGTTCGAGTACAAACAATCTGACTGCATCAAAGCACGTAACCATAAGTTGTTAGATTTTCTGCATCTTTCGAGAAACAGGTACATGTATTTACGTAGCAGAGCCTCAAAGGTAGGAATGTTACATTGAACTTGGTGGCTACTAACACTCGCTCTCCAGGGCAAGTTGTAAAATGTAACGTAGTGGGCGAATTGACATTACAGAGGAAGCCGTTATGAACGAATTCAACTGTATAGAACAGATTTACATAACGGTTTTCAGGCCCCATTTTCAGGCCCCGGTTTTCAGGCCCCCCGAACTGCGGCGGTTTCAGGCCCCATTCGGATTAAACTAAAAAGTTAGTTTAAGGGCAAAAAGTCTATTTTTAGGGCAAATTGTTATTTTCAGGGAAAATTGTTATTTTCAGGGCAATTTTTTTTTCCAAATTGTTATTTTCAGGGCAAATTTGCAAATTGTTATTTTCAGGGCAAATTTTTTTTTTGTTATATTCAGGGCAAATTTTTTCCGCCCCCCCCAGTAAAATGCCTTCCCGTACGCCTATGGTGGTTAGTAGGTGAAATCTTTTTCACCAGAAAACTTTTGAAGAAGGAAATCAAGCAAGTTGTTTAGAATCAACAAAAATGTTCTTTAAAAATGTGGAAATTTTGCCAAAAATCTCCCAACTCAAGCATTTTATTATCGCTGGAAAGATTTACATTTAAAAATTTTGCTTCAAATAATTAAACCTGCAACCAAAATAATATCATGGCCAACACTGTGTTTAATAGAATGTGAAAAAGCAAGAATGTTTGGAATGTTCGAACACTTCTTTTCATCTGCGGGAAATACGACGCAATTAATTCCTCCTGTAATTAATTAATTTCTCCTGCAATTAATTAATTTCTCCTGTAATAAAAACCCACTGTAGCTCTTCTGAATTTACAAAAAACGAGTTTTGTCATCAACAGTGTTTTGCAAAAAAGTAGCGCTTTTCCAATTTGCTGTCAAATAAACAAGTTAAGGCTACGACGTTCCCCAAACTTTTCGCAACGACACATTCTCCACTATTTCATTCAAGATTAGTTTCATACCACAGGCAACGGTGCCATAACTGTTAGCGTAATGCTGTGATGCGCAACTATGGTGTTGCTTTGAGGAAGTGGGTTTTTGACTTGTCAAGTTACCGGTTGTAGCCGGTGAGCTGAACTATACTTTGTGTTGGTCTTTCCACTGCTCATGTTCTTTGTAGCACTTGCTATACCAAGCCTAATTTTAAGTAAATGAAGTCTTTCTTATGGTGTTTAGTTTTTTTCAATGAGCTTAACCTATATAGAACGGTTCGATCTTTCGTAGTTCCAAAAATAAGCCTATTTTTGACCAACACCATTTTTGACGCTGTTCTTAGTGAAGTCAATACATTAACTTGGTTCCACATCCAGTTCGGAAGCATTGTTTCTTATGTATTTTGGACATTGTTAACTGAAAATGTTGTTGTCATCAGGGTTGCGGAGTCGGAGTCGTGACGAGTGGGAGGTTTTTGGGTGGAGTTGGAGTCGGATTCCTAACAACACTGGGAGTCGGAGTCGGATTTTTTTGTCCGACTCCAGATGTCCAATTGGATAATTTTTACATCACATTCCTAAATTGGGAATTCCTGTTGAAATGGTGCAATTTCTTTTGAAATTTTCGTTCAAACAGATTTTTTGCTGTGCACGATTTCCATTCATATTGACAGCCAAATTTCATTCCCTTTATGTTAAGCAGTCGGAGTCGGGAGTCGGAGTGAAAAATCTGAGTCGGATATTTTACCTATACTCCGCAACCCTGGTTGTCATATAACCTCGTTTCATTTGAACATACATCGAAAAGTTTTCTACAGCTGTGGTACTTTTGTTGGAATTTTCACAGGTAAATGCACTTCAGCTCTGTACCTGTATGAAAGAAATCAGAGCAGTTTTTCCTTGATGGGCTAAAAAGCTAACAGCACCTGAACCTTCTTGTCATAAACGATGTGTTTTAACTTAATCTTATGCATAAATACAACTATCTGCCCTAATTTGTTTAGAATCAAGTATAAATCATACCTTCCCCCTAACAGATACGCTTCTGAGTCTTTCTTTTTTCGATCTTTAACAGCAAAAAAGATTCCAATAAGTGCAGAGACAAGAAACAAGGAACAAAAAACCACATAATCCGCTGGTTGAAATGTCTTTATCACTAGACTGTTGTCAAAAGACGGCGATGCGGTCGGATTCCCATCCATGTTCCAATAGGAAATGTCAGCTGCGCTGTTTTCAGTATATTAAAACACTTACACAGCGGTATATTTATAAGTATTCAACACCTGGAATCCTTTTTCCTAGTAAAAGTATATCCGCGAGCAAATTACCAGCAACGGATTGGCCACATGGCTTATAATGGTAAAGCTGTAACAATTATTCTTCAACTGCTTCCGTGCGTTCAGATAAACCTTTGGGTATCGCTCTTCAAGCAACTAAAATTACAGTAGGTTTAGCAATGTAGCTATGCTTCTTCACGCAAATATGAAAAATATAGCAGCATCGAAAATGATGATTCTTTTATACTGGTTCTAAATAAACAAACAGCTTTTGCATAAAACTGAAAATATTTGCAATAATGACAAGACTATGTTTTAGATCTATTATCTTTTTCGTCAAAATTGAGGAGCTTTAGGAGATTTTGGTTAATATCTTACAAGTTTTATCCGTTTATCGAACATTTTTCAGTTTGGAAATCGATTGACTTCCTGCACCCAGCTTCTATGATGCAGTTGGCAGGTCCAAAGTTTCTTCTAAAATTTAATTGGTTTCATGGACAAAATTACCCAAAACAAACTGTTCTATGGTCTTTAGTCCGTATTTAACAGACGGCTGTGTGTTTGTGCGCACGGCTCCACATTGCAAAGCCAGAGGCGATGCAACACAAAAATTTTCCTTGAAAGTGGACATCTGCGAACTTTTCCGCGCAGCACCCTCTCGCTGCTCTTTGAAAAACCGAAATCTAAGACAGGTTGCAGTCAACCAAACACCAGCAGTCCTGGAAAGGTTTTTGCCACAATCAACTTGAAACAAACTTTGGCGGAACAGTGAAAAACATTTCTATTCAGCTGAAGTTAAGCAATTGGGCAAAGCTGTTACTTGAGCCAACTGATGTAGTATATATATAACCTCATCCAAGAAGCCACGCTGGCGGAGACCTAGTTCTGAGTACCCTGAGTGCAGGCCTGCGCCACCGCTGCAGTGGTCCACTCATCAGTGCAACCGTCAATAAATCTGTAATTTTGATCAAGCTCATAGAAATGAAACCTGCCTTTGAAGACAGAATTAAAAAAGTTTGTTCACAATTTTGAGCTCTCTAAAGCAACTTGCTTCATTTCTGGGGTCCTCGTGTTCACATGCTAATCTGGCCAGGAAAACATTTCTTGGTTATTTTTGTAAAAGAAACATGCCGTTTATCCGTTTCAACATACCGTAATCCAGGGGTGTCAAACATACGGCCCGCGGGCCAAATCCGGCCCGTTGCGTGGTTGGATCCGGCCCGCGGGATGATTTTGTGAAATAAAAACTTCTTTGTTTGTTTGAGAAGTCTATCCAGTTATACTTCAATAACTGGTGACTATAGATTTCAATTACTTGCAACCTTAACGTAATTGCTTATATTTTTTTGTTTTTCTCTGTTTTTTTCACGTGAAAATTTCCCGTTTTCTGCATATTTCCTTTTGCATGTTCACACCGGTTTGATCTTTGAAACAGGTATGAACATGCAAAAGTTCAACTACTGTTGATAAAGTTTAACACTAGAACTCCGGGAAAAAACATATCTTGAGCTCCAGCGATGTCGATTTCGAAACCTTCGGAGTTCTAGGTACAACTCTAATTTAAATTTGCCATGTAAAGTTTAAGGTGGCTAAGCCGAGGCGCCGTGCTAAAGCGTTTTTTTTATTTACGTGAGGAAATTGAAAACTTCATGGAAAAAAATAAAAGGCAGTGTTAGAATTTCATCTCACATTAGATGCAAAACCTTGCCTTTATGGTTGATATTTCGCAGCACTTGAATAATCTGAACAAAATGTTGCAAGGCTGCAAAAGACTTGTCACTCAGTATTACGACACCATAGGTTGCATTTAAGTTGAAGTTGTCCTTTTGGAAGACACAACTTTCCGGTGATGACACTGTTCATTTCCTTTGTCTAAAACAGTGCTTCTCAACCTTTTTGATGTCCCGGCCCACTTTTAGCCGAGACTTTGATTTTGGGCCCACTTCACAAAAATTGGTTTCAGAACTCATGACTAGGCGTAAGTATGGCGATGAAACAATCCTCACACTAACTATATCGTCGGGTACGCATGACCCGAAATCACAACCTTTCCTCTACACTACAAAATCTAAAAGAGCGAGTGCAACCGCAGGCGCATTTATCAGCAAGTCGCACAAAAATGAAGCTACTGAAGCGTGGAAAGCGCTCCGACTACGCGTCCTTACGTATGTAACACGTGGTCACCGCAGTTGCCTTGGGTTTGTGGAACCCACAATAGCAATCCAGGGTTAAAAATGGCAGCATTCCTTAATTGGATGGAATGCGACAATAATACATTTTCGGCTTTCGTAATTCATAACTTTTTCTAAAAAAATGCAGTTTGTATCAACCAATAACTTTTTTCAAAAAATATTTAAGTTATCTCGGAACATTTCGCGGCCCACCTGAAGGAGCTTCGCGGCCCACCGGTTGAGAAGCGCTGGTCTAAAAAGTATGCGTACCACGGGACTAAACATTGACTGGAATCAATACAAAGATAAGATAACAGAGTTGTTGCGGGAGTTCAAGCAGCGGCTTCAGATTTTTGACCAACTTGAGACGGACTTCCAAGTCTTCTTCCCACCATTCACATTAAACGCCTCTGATCTGCCCGTGGACTTGCAACTTGGAATAATTGACTTGCAGTGTGATTCAAATTTGAAGACAAAGTTTGTCTTGGCGAGCTTGGGCACATTCTATTAGTGTCTTTTTTCCAGGCTGCCAATGGTGTAGCCAGCCCAAAAATTGGGGAGTGGCAAAATGTTTGATGTTAGTCGAATAACACTGTTTTGTTTGGAAAAACGCCTCCCTAAGCACAAAATGACTGCGTTCTAAAAATTTGGGGGCATAGCCCCTTTGCCCCCTGGCTATGCCTATGCAGGCTACCCCAAAGTGACATCCCTTGCTACTAAAGTTTTGTGCATGTTTCGGATGACATACCTTTGTGAACAAGTGTTTTCTGTTATGAACATCTATAAAACAAAGCTGCGCTCAACGCTCACTTGAATGACATCCTAAAAGTGGTATCTACACAGGATTTGACACCTGATATCAATACACTAGTAAAAGCGAAAAGGTACCAAGTTTCAGGCGTAGGCCTAAATCGCTAATATATTTAATGTGAACTGCTTCTTTGCGCCCTGAAATATAGTTCTGCAGCAGTGGGTGTGTACTAAGGAAATATTTCAAGACAATGAACGCTCGAGCAGTGAGTGAATGCAATGTTAGTCAGCAGTTTCATTACAAACGTTTGATGGAACCAGGGATATCTAGAAACTCCAGGGATATCTAGGAGTTTCTAGGTATCCCTGGACGGAACCATACTGTTTGTACACTGTCACAAGCTGTATGTTTTGCCTAAAAACATGCATTTCCAGAGTAGAAGAAAAATTCAAGTTTCCCCTAGTTTGCACAATGTGGTGCCAGTTCCGGATGGTCAGGATTACTGCACTTAGCTGCAGACGAGCAGAGGTGTTCGAAACGGAAATTTGACAGAAACCGGTTCGTTTTTTTCCGAAATATTTTGATTCGGTTGATATTTTAGTCATTGTGTTTTCGTTTCGGTTGGTTTCAAAGTCATTAATGATAAATCTTGTTAATATATCGTAAAATTGAACAGACTTTTCTCAAGAAACGTCATGCTGTTGCAGAGTTTGGAAAGGTTGCCCCTTAAATGTGCTAATAATAATTTTCAGCTAGGCTTGAAATTTTTGCATTAAAGTTATAAAAACAGTTGGAAGTTGGCATTACTTATAACAGAATGTTATGCAATGATTTCACTGGTCCGGCCCGCTTCAAATTAAATATGCCTGAAGTGGCCCTGGAACTGCAACGAGTTTGACACCCCTGCCGCAATCGATAAACATTTTATGCGCAGAGGTACGCATTTTAATTCCTCTGAATAGGAATGGATTAAGGTTGTAACTGAGAAATCTTTAATCACTCTGCTTAACATGTCTCAATCTCAAAATCAAGACAATTATGCTGATGAAAGGTCACTGAAACAAGAAATGCTCAGAAAATCAAGCAAAAATATTAATTTCTTATAAAGTTGGTGTATTCGCCACGCTGGATCAAACTCCAGTGATTGTTAAAACCAAGTGACATAGCAGAAACAAAACAATGGATTAAATTTAAATCGATTTTTAGCCTGTAGAAATATAAATGCTCAACTCAAAGAGTTTTTTATAAAGAGTCCCTCAAAAAGATTTTCAGAGTAGCTAAAAACTTTTGGAAAGATGAGTAAATAAACTCTCATCGCTCCAAACATCTGTTGCAATGGAGTTTTGACCATGATATAATCAGCAATAACTGCATGACATCAGGACGAAAAAATGAAGCCTTACATTACTGTAGATACGTCACTGCAGTTATCGCATGGCAGTAAAATTGCATAGCGTTGACTGGTTTATCAAAATACTGTGAAAAATAATACAAAGTTTTTCTTGGTTTCCAAAAGCGCATACCATTTCTCAGAGTTCTAAAAGAACTAGCAAACTTGAAATAAATAAAATTACAAATGAAGCTTCTAATACGACTTTGCATTAACTCTAAAGTTGCTCTGTTCGAAAATTACAGCGTCCGAAATATATCCAAGTAAAATAAAACGCATTTTCACAGCTTTGTGTAGAATGTGGTTGAATAAATTTGCAAATTACAACAAAGTTGTCTGTGAAAAGAGAAAAAAACAACACGAAATATCAAACTAAATTTTATGTTGCATATATATTCGTCGTTGTCAAACCTCAATCAGCAGAAATTACAAACTCAAAATCAGGTTCGGCAACTTCCCGGCACTGCGATTTTCACAGAATAGCTCGAAATAGCGCTTAGAACCTAGAAATAACAATCACCAGCAGATCCATGCAATGTCACAACTAAAGGCTAACAAAAATTGTATATGTCACAACTAAAGACTAACAAAAACTGTATATAGTATTGGATGAGGCGTCCGTGTGGACAGCAACTTTGTGCTGAAGTTCCTTGCGCTCACGACGACTCGACTTCTCATGTTCAAATAGCTACGCGAGCCTTTAAATCAAATGCTGGTTAAAACTAGAGTTGAGCTTAGCCAACAATTAAAGGTAGATAAACCCCGCCTCAGTCCTTCATTATATTTGCGGCTCAGGGGTCAAAGCTTGAAGCTTTTGTGTTCTTACCTGAAACTAGCCTCTTTTGTCAGTGTTCACGTACACCTGCAGCGACAATGCGCAAAGCAAATCTATTCTGTGGTGACCGGGCGAAATTCTCGTACGGCATGTAACAATTATGCTGCGTATTAATTTGGTCGAAGCCGCGAGCGCCGCGAGCGCCATGTGCGCTTACGCACGCGTAAGTAGGAACTACTCAAAACAATTTGCAGTCAGGTTGTTTTGTTGCTACGTGCGAGACCGGCTGGCTTGAGAACCTCGAGAAAAACATCAACAGAAGCATCTCTGCAAAGCTTGCCTTAGGTCGACTGAACTCGTAGCGGCGAAATCAACCCACGTGCACGGCCGGCGCGTGGATCGGATATGCGATATTTTGCTGCAACACATGCCATCGCCCAGTGAACTGTTTGTTCGAACGCAAGTCACAAATTGTTGGAATGCCCCTAACAGTAATACTGCGCTAGTTCCCTGACGTTGTAACCGACATTTGCTGAAAAGAAAGTGAAATCGTCATTGTAGCTTTTCAAGCAGAGTACACCAGCAGCTTTTACTTCAACTTGATAGCCTTGATATCAAAAACAACTCACTTAGAAACTTCGGCAAAGTTAGAGAGCGAGATCAGACAATCTTGCCCGAGCGCGTGTGATCGAACTAAAATCAGGTTCAGTATCTTTCAACCTTAAATTTTTACCTCAGTCCCCATGTCGTTATTAACGCACAAACACATGATATAAAAAACTACTGCGTGGATTTGTAAAAACAAAATACAATCTCCTCAAATGTCTTCGCTGTATGACGTAAAGGATAGGCGGACAAATGCCATTCCTCAATCAGATATAAGGAATAATCGGGCTAAGGTCGGTAAAATTTGACAATATTATGTAGTACCAGAAAATCGGGAATAAGTTTCTTGAAGCTTTGTAAAGTGTTGAAAAACTATCTCAATTTTTAAAAATTGGGCAGAGTTTAGTGGATGGCCTGTTTTTAGTCATTCAGAAATATGCAAGACCGAAAGTGGAGAACGTTAAAAAAGTATAATGCTGGCTAAAACTAATGTGGTAATTCCGAGACAAGAGTTGGAAAAACTTCTCTGCCATTCCAAATAAACAAGCTTATGTACGGCTGTGTCGAAGGCCATCATTTTCTCAGCTTCTGGGCAGTTTCAGAGATGAGTGCTGGTCACAAGCAACGACACTCATTCGAAACACCTCAGCATGAATTGTAACGCTAATGCGAAAAAGATCAAGCGTGTGGTCAAAGTATGAAGATGTACTGTACAAAAGTTTTCGAACGACATCAACGAGCGACCAGTTTATTTGATGAAAGTTAAGATCACTGCATCGTCCTTTGCTATGTAAAAATTAATATGGTCAAGTTTGTTCATTAAAAAGAAACGCAAATTTTTGGAAAAACCTTTCAATTTTTGAACAAAGTTGTTGGGTTTTGGGCAAAAACATTGCGTTGGGAAAAATATACTTTCCTGTGCTAAAGTAAATTTATGGGAAAAAATTGTTTCCTTTATTAATTTCGTGTTTGAAAGGCTCAATATCTATTACGGCATAGTGCAGTTGACAGGTCAAAGATGAAGAACACCACTACAAAAACACATGAGTTACTTTATTGACAGCATCGGACACATAAAAAAATTTGGGAGGTGTTTCCAATTTTAACACCATACAAGCTCATTAAAGCGAGTATGTGCTAGTTAGTATGGAAAACCTTGTGAAAATTCAGGAATGTCCACAGCATAGGATAGTGCTTCGCAAATTCAAATGAGTTTCAGGACGAGACCAAAACGATGCAATGATGATGCCAATACACAATTAGTGTTTCCAGTTCGGGGCAAAATTTTAAAACCCGGGTTTCGGGTAGCTGAGAAAAGGAACCCGGGAAAACCCGTTTTTTTCGGGTTATGAAACAGAATGCAATTTTGAGCGATAAAAACTCAATATCATTTGAAATTATATTGTTGTTCCCTGCGTAAATTAGCGAATTATTAGTTAAGGTAAGCAGTTTTTCAATGATGTTTATAATACTGACGCATGACAATCACAGCGCACTTTTACCATTCAGTCTGTTTCTGAGTTTTGTGACAAATGGTCCCGTGGCTGAAAAATCCCTCTCCGGTTCCATTGATTTCGGCTCGATTGTAATTAAGGCTTGGAACAGTTTTTCAAGGTTATTTTTGACCTCTTCTTTGTAGCCTCAAAAAGACTCATTTCCTTTATCACAATTTGTGATCGGATCTCATCCTGTGCCGGAATAGTTTTGTGGTTTTCACCCTCATAGGTTCTGTGCTTTGGTTTCAAATGGCTGATCAAACAGTCGGTGTTTGAACCACCTCCTTTTGTATAACGGAGCACAAATTGCACTTTGGTGTTAGTTAAGCCTTGCTGTATAAGGAATGGCTCTAAGCTTCTGATTTTCTTTGATTACTAACGTCTTAACTGAATGTGTATGGTTAAAAATCTACTTAAAGTCGCTTCTAAAGGAAAGCCAAATATTTTGTGGAAAGTTGTTGCAAACTGAAAAGGAACGAATCGGTTTTGCACCTTTGAAGAACTACCTCACGTGGTGGTTATTTACTGAGGTTAGCGAAAAGACTAAAGTTCGCGTAGAAACATATCATGTGCAAAATAACGTCACGATCCGTCTAAATAGGTCAACTGAACGAAAATACAAACGGACCAACACAGAACGTACGATGCTCACCGAGAAAAACCCGCACCCCGTGCCTCATGATAATAATTGAAACTTCAAACGTGCTAATTTGGCCGCTACCCTCGCCAATCTGTAACTTCAGTGTTATCGGAATCATTAATATTTGAATGCAACAGCAATTCCAGGTTTTTTAAAATACCCGGATTTCGTAGTTGAAAAAAAAACGGGTAATTAAAACTTAAACTAAACAAGGTCAAATATTGTGTACCCGCTTTTTTTTAAATAGCCAAAAAAACGGGTTTCGGGTTTGGGAAAACCCGGGTTGGAAACACTACACACAATATTTGACCTTGTTTAATTTAAGTTTGAGATGACATTCATGTATTTTACTTTTGCCTTAACGAAAAATGTCTTGCTGTCAAGTTATCAAAAGATTGGTTCGTTTTATCGTATTTGCGCTTTAGGATCAGATAAACTTGAAAAACGCACCTAAGATATCATGCCGATTTCGTTGTGATGTGCACGAGTTGTGTTTTGTACGAGCTGTGTTGTAAACGAGTTGTGTTGTGTGTACATTGCCATAAATCACTCTGATGCAAAATGTCTTCATGTGAATTATGCTCCTGTAAAGTCTATCATAATTGAATGATGGTGTTTACGTGTAATTGTTTGTCGTGCGTTTTGCATCTTTCGCGAAATTTCGCACGTAGGTAAAAGTACCACTGGATATTACTTTGCAGGATGCCGTGTTCCTTAGCTGTGGGTTTTAAAAGAGTGATCGATCATCTTCCAAAAGGCAAAGTCGTGCGATTGTCATTGCTGTTACCAACTGGATAAACAAGCGTAGATAACAGTCAATTAATTTACTGACGAAGTGTTCTTGCCAATCCGCTACCGCAAGCCATGGTCTGTGTGGGCAGCATCGGCGTTGCGTACGTGATCGTTATCACGTGCTACGCGGCGCGCCGAGCAAAACAACGAAAGACTGATGCCGCTTGAAGGAAGTGAGTAACCCTAAGCTAACAGGGATATACTCAGTTTGTGATCAAAAAGTAAAATTCACATTAATGAGAAATTTGCTTTTGCAAAGGCCGGAGGGACAACTTAATGCCCTCAACGACCTATTTTTACTTGCGGCAGATACTACTCATTTCAGTGGAGTAATCAAGCGATAGCATTTAAAAGCGTGCAGGTAAACATATAAAGAAGTTACGAAGACGACTTGTATGATCAAAGCAGCACAGCTCAACGGCTTTTACTGAGAGAATAATTTGATCGTCCAATGATAACTCGGAGCATTTAACGTTCAAGTGCTAATATAACAAACAGAGAAACTGAACGCAACAGTACCACAGCATGATATTTCAAGCGACTGTGTTCACTTAATTAGAACAAATCTTTCTCAAAGCCATCGCTAATCGATTTCTAAGTCTTGAATCTGCACAATCTTTTTGGTACAGTCTTGATTTTCTTATGCTTTTGAGATTGAGATCTCGGTCTGTTTCAGGGGGTCTAGACCAGAGTATTTTTATGAAACGCATCTTCTTTTCAGAAAAACTATTTTGGCTCTCCATGCGGGTTAACAAACCTTTTTCCGGAAAACAAAAAAAAAATGTGTTACTCAGCTATGTAGCGTTTGCATGAGTCGAAGTTTGTGACATTACAATCTTTCAACGTTTGTTCAAGAAAGACACTAGTTACAAGTTCGTATCTTTCTTGGTGTATTGTGCTGCTTTTCACTCTCAGAGTGATTGTACGTTAAAGTTCTTACCTTGTTCCCAGTGCTATAGAGCAGGGGTCTCCAAACTACGGCCCGCGGTCCAGATGCGGCCCGCGAAGCCATTTTTGTCAATGATGAAAAAATAATAAAGTACGTACGAGAAATTTGTTAATTTGGTAGAATATAACATATCCGGCAACAATCACACTGCGTAAGACGTCCGGCCCTCGACATGTTCTGTATTACTTTATGTGGCCCTCGGACAAAAAAGTTTGGAGACCCTGGTATAGAGCCACAAACTGAGATCGCAATGCTACGAAAAAAAACATCTATTGTTACGGTCAAAGATACTTGGGAATGTTTTGTGAGAAATTTCATTAGAAAACAACGTAACTGTCAAGATGTTGGTGTCACGTAGGAGAAGGCCGTCCACCTTCAAAACAATCGGCAAAATATTTTGAAATTAGGGACCAGGGAGCAACAGTATTTGGTTTTGGGACACCGCGTCTGGAAGCACAAAACCACAAGATAAGCTAGAAATTTTTTTGGGGGATGGCCTCTTTGGTCCCCCTAGCTAAGCTTATGCTTTGTTGGCAGCAATAGCAAGGTCCATTACGGTAATTTACCTGATAGACTAGGGTTGCTATACGTTCGGAAGTTACTGGACATGTCCAGAATTTCAGTTTTAAAATTTGTGTCCGGTAATAATTTTAAAGAATACTGTACTCTGATCTCCGGAATTTTGACGGATTCAGAGAATCTGATCATTAGATCTGAAAATATGTATAGTCAAGATTGGGAGAGTAAATCATCTCTTTTTTATTGTATATCGTTTTTAGCCTATTGTGTAACAATTCTGTGGTATATTTCTTCATTGATAGTGGTGCTGTTTTGCGGTGGATTGGTAGTTGTAAGAACATCGTGAAAAATGCCGTATAGCGCTTGTTTGTTGTCGCGAAAAGTAGCCATTGAGACTGTTAGGAATTTTGCACGATTTGAAAACTCCGCCGTGCCGATTGATTGAATTGAATCAATCAATCGGCACTCGGAATCAATCGGAATCAATCAATCGATTGAATTGAAAACTCCGCCAAATTGAAAACTCCGCGTAGGTTTTGTCAGCTTACCGGGGGCTCGGGTTGATTGTTTTATGATTCGGGGGTACTCAATAGGAAAAAGGTTGAGGACCCCTGGCCTAGACAAAGAACTGTTTAAAATCAAATGACTTCAAACAACTTACAATGTGAAATGGACTTTCACGCAGAAGCAAATTCCCACACAAAATGAAAAATTTAACTTGTTTTCCTCGAATAAAGTTTCTGTATAGCAAGTAAAAAATATAGGGGCATCTTTTTTTATATAACTTGAACAAATACAAGGGCCATGGGCCACTTTTTCAGACCACATATTGTACACATGAAATGACACACATATTGCGATGTTTTGGGGTATCTTTATTTCTGAGAGCTTTCTTCACGCCTAAAAATTGTAATATTCATCCTTGTGATCAACCATTCTTTCAGCAAAACCTTGCTTGTCTTTGCTGATTTTTCACGGTGAACGCTCATTCTACGGAAACCAGACAAGCGTTCAGTCTCACACCAACAATGGATTTTTCAAACTTGTGGAAGCCTTGCTACAGATTCCCTCATGCATGTTTTCACAAAGTTTCAAGCTTAAAGTGGCTTGCCGCTATCGGCAGCCACTGTCTCGACTCTCGCTGCATTGCCTGCCTACATGCCAAATGTCTGCGTTCAGCGGTCACATGCGGCAAAACGCCTGCTACCGTAACTTTAAGTGAACCTTTAAAGATTTTTGCCGTGTTTTGTTACGCAATAAAGACCAACACAGCAATCCGTTCGCGAGTTTCACAACTTGCCTCTGCAGGCAAAGGATCAGACATGAGTGAACTGCAAGCTGATCACGGCATGACACTAGAACAGTGAACTTGGCTCTTGTGCAGTGTGAGTGTCATACTGGCAAATAAACTGTCATTGCAAGAATTACATCAATTAATCGGAATTAAGCTGCTGACTTTCGCTTTTCTAGAAATTTTTAGTCCTTAATCCCAATTTCCAGGGGGGGGAAGTGCCCATTTTGCCCTCCCCTGCGGACGCCCGTGAGTGAAAGTCTTACAGTATTAAAGGCAACAGGTGGACAACAGCCACTGTTTATGCAACGCCGTCTGGTAAGCGGACTGGTCTATACTGGCTCGTTTGCGCCGTTTGCGTAGAATTGTGTTATATTAAAAAAATTACTGCATACATTTTTTTCACAATAACGGAGGCCAACATACTGGTCTGCACCAGAGGTGAAAGTAAGCCGGAACGCCGTTCCGGTAAAAGAAATATTGCCGGTACGGCGTTCCGGTTAGAATTTCTAGTAGGTTGGTATTATGACGCTGACGCAACAATGGCGATACCTGAACTTTACTAGAAACAGCTTTTACATCTTATTTCCTGAGCAAGGTATCACATGAGTTCAAGGCAAATCATTTCTTGCCGCCTCTGCGTTCGTTTCAAAGGAACTTGTTCACTCCCTGGCCGAGCACTTTAAATACCGTCGAATAACCTAAATAACGTAAATTTTAATTATTTAAAAATTCCCAAAAAGCATTGCGGCCCGCACAAAATGCCATCGCGGGCCATATGCGACCCGAGTCTTTGAGCCCCTGATCTAGACCTTTCGAAAAGCTCAAG
>Ga0210059_1010024_pt1 | contig 14691 bp, 14 predicted proteins | sample Ectturendosymbi2_FD_188042 | JGI IMG/M metagenome (GOLD analysis project Ga0210059, IMG submission 188042) | Ecteinascidia turbinata endosymbiont from Florida, USA - Sample 2 (SPAdes) (version 2) | ecosystem: Host-associated > Tunicates > Ascidians > Unclassified | place: Key West, Florida...
TGTGATCTGTACATCGGCAACATCCTATGACTGTGATGCAACAATAACGTTATTGCTAATAGAATAACAATGAATAGCAAGTGACGCAACAATTATATCAATGTTTTATTCGGTTGTTGACTGCACTCAACCTCTCGTTTAACAAACCGGCCTACTTGAAGTGTGAAAGCGGTGCAGTGATCTAAAAAAATCGGAATTACGCATCAAAATGCTGAAGCAAGAAATCTATTTCCCTAAATAAACGAGGAACCCTCGTGGAACCCTTAAAACTCACGGAACCCCACCACACGTTCCACGGAACCCTAGGGTTCCGCGGAACCCCTGTTGAAGAGCACTGTGTTAGGTTCACGATTCGCGTGTTTCTTACTTATTCAGACTGTTAAGAATCGAACGTAACTGAACTGTCGCGTGAAAAGATGTGAAGTTTAAAAACCAGAACCGTGGCGAGAAAGACTTGAATACGGGGTTAAAATTTGCGCAAGGGGACTTGGCATTCTGAAAATTGATAAAATCTTAACTGATTTAAAGTGTTTCACATTTAAATTTGGAAGGGCTGATCTCACCAATGCCGAACGTGGCGACTGGACTGGTTTAAATTTCGCTTATACTGTCATTGAAATACGTATAAAGAAATGAAAAGCTACAATCATCGAATCAAGAAAGGCTGAACATAACAACAGTAAACAGTTAAAAAGTTTTTTTCCTGCCTTCTTCATAACAAAATTATCTAAGAATTCATTACAATTTGTTTGACTAAGTTTGTCACTTTTAATGTACCGAATGCTTAGTGTGGACAACCTCTCCTGGAATATTGTGACCCTTTAATTCATTTTTAATTCTGTTGAATCTTGAAAAGGACCTTTCGCCTGAGCAGTTAGCAACCATCAAGCTAAGAAATAAGGCTTCGCGTGGTTGCATAAACTAAGAACCACTAATCTAAGGCATCAGACCCAAACGCGCTTTTGTCATTTTTTTGCTGTTTCCCTGTCTCGTTGGGGAAGAGTTCTGCGGTTGCCAGCTGGCAAAATGGCTTTTGCTTGTTATTCACGCTCGTCAAGATCTTCTCTGATTTGCTTAGCATGGGAGCAGTACAAACTTGCACAAGTACTCAATAGCAATCTGATTTCTGAATGACTTTACTGAAGAAAATTCAAATGGAAAAAAATCACATCTAAAGATATCAATCGAGCTTCATGCTATAAAAACGCTGACAAAGCTACTGTATTGCTCAGGCACCTAAGAAACAACTATGTTTTTATTGTAGGATACTGCTGCTAGCCCTACATATGGCTCTTTTTTGCAGTACAACCATGCTTTGATCGGGTGCAGTGACGTACCTAGAGGTTTGAGCCATGGGGAAACTTAGCCAAAGGGAGCCCACTGGCTAACACTCATAAAATAGTTGAGAAACAATAGCAAATCCGGTATTGAATGGTTATACAAAATCCCGAAATCTCCGGAAAACACTCCGAAAAACGCAAAAAAACAATCTACTGAAACCAAAAGAATAGTAAATATCAAAATACAAGTTAGGTAGGGGCCCGGTTTTCACATCTAGCTTGACAGGGGGGGGTTCGCACCCCTGCCACCCGTCAGTTATGCCACTGATCAGGTGCATTTCAAACATGAACAGCCACAAGTTGTTTTGATAGAGTCACATGTAACAATCAGTACGATTCAGCAAACGCAGGACGCAGCCAACGTGCTTTGAGTATATCGACACACCAGTTGGCATGCGGCTTGACCAACCGTCACATTGAGATTCATGGAAACTCGTTGGAAGACTCTGACGTTATCACCATGAAAGTTGAATAAAACAAAATTTCGTGAATAATAATTAAAACATAAATTTTTGACGAAGTTTAATCTAAATGATCATATGCCAGCCATTGACTCTATGCGTACCAGTTTGTTGGAGGCCCCCTTGGATCTTGAGGCCCTAGGCTTAAGCCTATATAGCCTATATGTAAATCTGGCACTGATATTGACATATACTTCAAAAGAAAAACCGTAGTTACACATGCAGCGAAATGTTGAACCCAGGGCCATATTTTTACAAGCATTCAATTCAGTCATACGCAACTTAACCGGAAGCTGTAGCCAATGTTGCGAAGCCCCATCTGCTTTAAGTTTGTCGCTGATGCTGAGTTTTTACCGAACTAACGTGGAACCTATCGATCAGGTCAAAAGCAACCTGAGTTAAATCTTTCCTAATGCTGCTAGCTTACTGCAAACAAATCATCCAAAATCAGCGCAAAACAGTGAGAGAGGCATTTGTGCTGACGGAAGAGCTCTTGCGAACTTTTCCTTTGGCCACCACTCGCGTCAAAGTAGCGAATAGCGATAGCGGTATAATAGTGATAGCTCGCTACCGCATCCGTTATTTTTTCAAAAAAGAGCGGCACTCCCGCTAACGCTACTGGAAAATGGGCTTGCTACAGTAGCTTGCTATTTTAGTAGCTCGCTACTGCCCAGCTCTGCAGTGAAATCGCAACTTTAAAAGTACGCATAAACAAAATACATTATTACAAAGCTTGTTTATAGCATTTGATGCACTGGCGTATCCAGGAGGCTTGGGATCGGGCTCTTTCGCTGGGGCGAACGATTTTGCACTAGACCCAAATACTTATTGTGACAATAAATGGTGAAAACTAGCAACCTAAACAAATACTGTACATTTAGTGTCGCCAAATCACTTGAAATTTTGTCACGGACATTTTGCCGTTTGGTGGTTATAGAAATTTTACTTCATGCCTACTTTGAATGCTTTCTAGATATAGTGATGAAACACACATAGATGTGACACACTATTCTTGAATAGGCTACTATTCCCTACACAACTGTTCTTGAATAGGTTGCTATTTACTACACAGATGGAACAAATCTACACGTTATTCTGTTCAATTACATTGTTTATTCTTTACTCGTGAATGTTCAATGTAATCAATAGTTCAATCATGAATAATTTCGCAACTGTTCAAGAACTTTCAAAGATGCCGGAAAATACTCAAGGCAACAAAATGTTTTTCAAGGATCAGGGACATAACCAGTTTTGATTGCAAATTCAAGGAAAGTCCTTGGTGATTACGGATGTCTGGCAACTTTAGGTACATTTGTAAGCGAGCAAAAGTTAGAAGAAGGAGCACTTTCCCCACCCCTGCTCTAACTCTAAGCAACAATGCGTACTAAAAGATACTTGTTCGTTGTTGAACGCAAAAATTAAATGGATATATATCATCCTATAAATAATATACGATAGCATTTGGAAATGGACGATTAAACGTCCAGACGGACCGAGGACAAACGCTTAGGACGCCGGACAAATAGCCACCCTACTAGCAGCACAAATATCTCTTCCTGCTTTTGTTACTCGCAATGAGCATTTTTTCCATGCGATCGGTTCGTTCAAACAACTTGAAGATTAGGACATCGTCGTCAATAAGGCTTTTTTACGGTCACAGCTGGCCGAACATGGATGTCACGTGATAATCACCGCTGTGCGAATTGCCATCGAGGAGTCCAAAGTTGCTAAACATCTTTTCATCTAACTTTTTTATTCGACCTCTTCAAATGTCTGATGCTTTTTACAAATCTTTGTTTACCTCAGAGGTTTTACGCTCCTGTATGACGGTGACCAACTGATATAGTTTAGTTGTTGATGCGTTGTACCAGTATACGCGTTTCATCAGCTTTGCTTTTGCATAACAACGAAAACCCTCCGTGCGCTGCTTTGAAATTCAGAAAAACTAATCGGCTGCTTCAAAATTAAGGAAAATTATTTGGCTGGCGATCTCATGATATAGGCTAGGCGTTGCAAAGCATTTGAAACCTTGATCGGAACATTTTGCATGCCTCTGTGCGCCCCCACCTGAATTATCTTTCACTTTTTTTCTCTATATCGGTTAGCTGTGGCCTAGGTGGGCATGACCCACCAAAATTTTCAGAACATGTGGTCATTTTGTGCTTTGAGAGGCGGTATCGCAAAAATAGCGTTATTTGCCTAAAATCAAGCATTTTGGCGCCCCCAAATATTTGGCCCCTCCCAAATTTTTGGGGTGGTCTTGTGCAAACACCTATTCTGTAATGCGTTATTGCTAACCATGTTTCTTGTGCTGCTGCGTTGTTTGATTGTGCCTATGACATGAACCACGTGTTTGAAATGAAAATATTATTATTATTAAACTCTAGTACCAGATGGTGCGATGTGCTGTTTTAGGTGAGTGATTTAGGGCAGGAGCGTGCAACCCGTGGCTCGCGGACTGAAAGTGACGCGGGAGCTGAAGTTTTGTGACCCGCGGAAAGGAGCGTTACGGTTTTTAAAGGATATTGCCACGGGTTGCCCATCTTCTGTTGGTGGCCAGCGAGTTGTCTAATCCGCAGAGCTTGACACATGCAACTGCAGGCCGCGGACCAATCTGATTATGTGAATTTGGCCCGGCAGTGTTGCACACCCCTGGTCTAAGACATTCGCCATAGTTCGCCTGAATTCACTCACCACAGCTGTAGAGAAGGTTGAGGATTTGATTCCCAACTTCGATCTGCATCTTCAAGTTGTATTTTCATCTTCAAGGTAGCAGCAGCTTAAATGCTACACGTAATTAATCATTGCTGCCATAACGGGAACAGTTGTACAACTCTATTAAGCCGGAGATAGGGTTGAATGCAAGAAGGCCACCACTAGAGGAAATTAGTGGTCGGGAGGCGTCTAAATTTGGATTCGCCGAGTACTGTAAAACATTGAGACATCGCTGCGACGAATGTAGCTCTACATCAGGGCTTCAACCAGCTGATATTTTCTGGGGGAATGATTATAGCACGTTGTACTATTTTCTTGAGCGCTTCTACGTTAGCGTCACCAGCTGAGTAGTAGTCCCAAGCAGTGCGGTGGCAGTGGAAGTCGCCAGCTACGATTGCAGTGCCACATTCCGATGGCATTGGCAAGGCGTTGACAGTGAATGGGGCATGTGGAGGGTGGTACACATTCGTGATGAAGATACCGCACGTTTCGATAGAATGCCACTGCGACGCGCTTTCTCGAGGAGAGCGTCGACTTGCAGGAGAGACATGTCTCACGAAGGCGGCAACGCCATTGAGTGGCACTTGGTCGGTTTGCAGTAAGATAGAATCGGGACAGGTACAAGCTTTTGGGACCAAGATGGTGCGCGATTTTTGCAGCGATACTACAGCTGTATTGCAGACATGTCCTGGACATTGTCCAGGTCCGCTAAACCGGGTAATTTCCCCCACCGAAATTTTCAAAAGCATGTTTATTTGTAATAGGTACAAGTTACAAACATTTTGCCCCCCCAAAAAAAAACAATTGGCTGCGACCCTGGGCATGACCTACCTGTTGCAAGATCGGCAACTTCCGTTCCGTGGCTTCATTAATGTCAAGTTCGGGACAGGGGTGAAAGGGTGCGTGGTCGAACGAGGTTTGGTTCAAGCTGATCTTAATTCATTAGATTTTTTTATTGGTTTCATGAGCGACGCACATTCTCGGTAAGAAATTCGTGTCACTCAACAATCAGGTGTTCACTACACGAGTGTGTGATACTAAGATGTGGAGTAGCTTCAATTTTATAAGGTAGGGCAGCTAAAAATTGAAGCTGTCAAGGCCAGACCTGGAAAATGGTGCTTACGCGACCTATCCTGCCTGTAATGGGTGGGGGTGCAAGGAAAAGGTCACACGTGGTGCAGCTGCCGATGACCTGCCACCCAAGACAATAATAACCTCTCGTGACCCTTGCAGTGAATTTGAAGGTACTTGCGGGCCTCTAAAGGGCGCACCAGACAGATACGCTTGAATGCGCGGTTGACGTCAGCACACGCACACACGACACGCTCCGATGCACTCTACAGTTTTCTTTCAATTTGCAAACGAAGTTGCGATGACCACAATATAACAGTTCATCGGATCATGACGTCAACGCACACGAAACACCAGGAAAAAATGCAACGATCACCGAAGGCGCTTTCTCGAGCTTGGGGGAGGGCGGGCGTCGGCGCCCGCGGCGATCAGCGAAAAAAACACGAACAAAGACAAAAGCGTCGGACGCGAAAGCAACGCGATTATCTTCTCGACCTCACCACATTTCCACGATCCAGGCGCGGCGCGCGGCGCGAGCAGCGACCGCTGTGACGTCACGGTGACGCGAGACAGGAGGGGGGGGGCGGTTGCTGGCAGCGACTCGCTCGACCGTGTGTCGACTTTATTATTGCACGCGGCTTAAGACAACGGAGCGCGATATGTACAAATTAATATGGCACTTTATCGTCCGACCACAAACTTCGTTATAAATTTTGGTCTGCATCGCTGCTGCTTGTCTCTTCTATTCTCCGACGAGCACCAACCGTAACTAAAGAAGCATCTAGCACAAGACAAGCGTGCGCGCGCGAGGCAGTGTGCTACGTCGTCATCGGGATTAGCGAGCACCCGGAGCGTGACGTCACGCGCTCGGTGACGACGACGAAGCGAACGCAAATAAATTAGGCTGTCGTTGCCCGCGCCGACAAATGTTCCAAGGCCGGAGAGAAATGTCCCGCTACGAAATTAGAAACGACGACCCCACGCGGGAGCCGCAGACGCGCCGCTCGATCCGCTTGGTGTCCCACCGAGGCTGGGAAACTCGTCCATGTTGTTCGTGTCGACCTTGGGAACAAGAACAGAAGAATTGGATCAGCACGTGCCGTGGACAACACAAGGCCTGCGAAATGTTTCAAATATATAGCAGGAGAGCGCCCAATTTCCAGGCCATGGTCATATTCACATGGAGCGACTTGTACACATGGCCGGAAAGTTTATCTAATGACCAGGCCAATGCTCGCAGGCACAACGCGCTATCTTCGAGCGAGAAAGGGAAATGTTTGTTTTTGTTTTTATTGCTTTTTTGCAAAAGGAAACATTAATTTTTACGATCACCCCGAGACGAGCCACAAAGTGTCAAAGCAAAGACGCGCATCTCACCGACTGGTGCCACGGGGCATTGCGCACGACGAAAGGCTGCTGCCTCGAGCCACTGTGCGACGATTGGTCACCGCGACGACCGTGGAAGTTGTATCTCTTGTTTTCTTCTTGCTCCACGATATCTTGCATCTGAAAAAAAACAAAACAGGGTGAAGACATCCTTAGTGCGGTCTTAAGGTCAACTGCAAACGTCATATTTTTAGCCAAGAAGATTAGCGATTGACGACAGAGTACATAATTTAAAATAAAATATATCATATTTGAAATAAAATGCGATACAAAATTTTAAAAATCCAAAACGTTTCTAACGAAACATTTACTTTAACTGAAAATTTAAGATTTCCACAAACGAGCAAAACCTCCACTCACAAACTCCTCCTCCAGGTTGAGGATGTGCTCCACGCACTCTTCCACCTTCTCCTGAACTCCAGTCACAGTCACGATGTCCTCGTCTTTCGGGAAGCGGATGTCGACGCCGAAGTCGTCCATGATCTTGCGAATGGCACGGCCCTTGGCCCCGATCAGGCGCGGATGGACCCGACGGTCAATGTGGATGTCCTGGCTGATGTGCGAATCCAGATCGTGGACGATGTTCAAGATCTCCTGCTTCGCCGCTTCAGCGTTTTTCTCGTAACCGATCACTTTGATCACGCCCTGTCGAGTCAATGTGACGTAACAACCAATTAATGTGACGTAACAAAAGAAGACCCACTTAATGTGGCGTAACAAGGTAAGTTTCCCCAATAAAGACAACAGACGATAAATACAATGGCATTTCTCTTTCGGCAGTCAACAAGTCAGCCAAGGGTACAATGTGCAGCGGCTGGCTGCGCAGTTTGCACGAGAGTGTTCAGGCAGCGATCACGTTCAAAACATCGGCAACTTTGCTCGACACTGCGGAACTCTATGGCAAGGGTGGGCGAACTTGGGCCACAAACAATTTTTTTTTTACCAAACCGAGGGCCAAACGAGTTTTAAAAGAAACTTATGCAAGCAATCCGCCATCTTTGATTGGACAGCACTTAGCCACGACTTATGGATTAATTGGTCGCTGCCTGGGATGGCAGCACGAGGATGAACATTCTACCTGTGATTGGTCTATTATAGTGGTCAACCACTACACTGGATAAACAAAGGGAAAACCCGCCGTGACAAGCTTCCTTTTCTCACTATTGATTAAACTGTTGAAAGGATTTGGCGTGCGGGCCGTAGTTTGCCCACCACTGATTTGTGGTAAAGAAGTCGCCGTACCTTGTTTTCGTCATCACGGTCAGGAAACTGGATGTTGACGTTGTGCCTGGTACGGATCTCCGTCACTTTGACGCCGCGACGTCCGATTATCTGGGGGTGATATTGTGGGGGGACCTCGATGGTCAGGGTGAAGCCGCGCAGAGCCTTCCGAAAAAAAGCACACACTGGTTGCTGGAGACGCAAAAGTACTTGGGACATGGTTAATTTTTATTAGATGGACAACATTTTGACTGAACTGCGTACGACTTGCCAGTCGACCTCCTCCTCACTGAGACAGGTTTCTGGCTCCGCGATAGCAGACATCTCGTTTCACAAGCGAACAAAACACATTTGGGAAGATTGGCAAGTGCTAGATATAACGAGGCACCCTTCAGTGCGTGGTCCCTTGTCGAGTCCACGCGACTCGCAGTAAATGCACTGCGAGTTACTTTTAGAACTCAAGACGTACTCGGTCTTCTTCTTCCAGTTCGATCTCCTTGACGCGCTCGGCCAGTCCGCCTTTTGCTTTTTCGATTTTATCAGCCGTGCCGGTGATCTGCAATGTGACAATTGAACAATCAGAAGCTTTAGGTTTCCTGCAAGCTTTCGAGGAATCACCGGACTGGGTTCTGCTTTCATTGCTCTCCAATGAAAAAAAATGTGATGATCGAATCAATCAACAATCGAACAAATACATTTGCAAATAATCGAATGCCGTCTACTTACTGTGAGCAGCCGAGTCAACGCGTAAAAATCGAGTTACCGTGATGAAGTTGCGCTGCTCGTCTTGGGACGGAATGCTGATGTTGACGTCGAAATCGTTCATCAGGGCACGTATGCCGGCGCCCTTCTGCCCGATGATGTAGCGATGGTATTTGAACGGGACCTCGACGTCTTCTGTTTGCGGGACGAGTGCCTGTTGCCGAGCAGGACAGCAGTATAAAGAGATTTAGACCTCAATCGATACGAAATTTATTAAGTCGTGTAGGAATATTTCAACACGACGTTAGCGTTTGGCGCTACACATTGTGTCAACAGAACCTCAATTTTTTTATGACAAAAATAACTTGTGATAAAATTTGTTAAAAATTTCCTGCCGTTACAAAACGCTTTCAAAACAACTCAGTAAAACAGGGAATTGCTTCAGGTTTCCATCCGGGTAAGGTTGTTTTGCTTTCCAACAGCCAATCATCGTTCGCATTGAACAAGCACTAGACCATGCGTTGCTGTTACTGCGCTCTCAGATAAACGTTCTCGTTTCGCGAATTGCATCGCGCGTTTTAAAGTAGAAAAGACGCCTTCCGCCACGCAGTGAAAGCGACGCGCCACAATCCGGGGGAGACCCACCATCAGCGCCTCCTTGGCTTGCTGGCACTTGTCCTTGTGTCCAGTGATAAGGATGACCTTGCTGCTTGGCTCTGGAGTGCCGTTCTCCACCGGGGCCTGCTGGTCGTCGTTTTGCTGGTGACCTTCGGGGCAAAAACAAAACGGCAAAATAAGTCCTCCGAACCGCGTCATTGGTTTCTAACCGAGGCGGGAAACACGTCGGCCAACCAAAAGCAGCAGCAGCAGCAGCGGGCAGTCGTTGGGTTAAGTTTGTGCTGGAGCGTGTGGAGTGTCACTTGACAGGGCGCTGTCCGACAGGTGCAACTATTTAATTACCCTGGCAGTTTACATTTTAACGAGCGCACTGGGCATTGCTTGGCCTTCAGTTCACTTCTGGACTTCCCGCACCGTACCTCGTGCGAGAGGGAAGAGCGCAGCGTAATGCTTCAAATAAACGCAATGCACTGTTAGACTGGCCAGGCGAAGAGAAACGAGAAGGAGAAGTGATTATGAACTTTCGTTTTACGAGAAATGGCAAAAATAAATCGTATGAGTAACAATAACGTAAACACTTTCTGATTTTTCACCTTTACTTTGATTAAAAAGTATTTAAAACATAAACTGTCAGCCAGCGCATGACACTGCCCGATAACGTCTCGCGCTTCTACATCACAGCTGTGACTATCGCCCCGTTGTTTGTGCCCGCCGCTCGAGTTCTTTTGATCGCTGATACGTGATTGCGACCTTTGCCCCGAACTTGCTACAGCGAAAAATCGACACGTGACCACTGCTGCGTGGCAACACGTCGACAGTCGTCCACAGCTGACTTTATCATTGCAAGGAGAAAAGCACCGACTCGCCGCGTGAAAACTTCGCTAAACGAAGGGGCGAAATCAGCCAAAAAGAAAGCGCCAGCAACACAAACAAAAGTCCAAGTTGAAGTGGGGTGGTATTTTCCGAAGGTCACTGTCATAATACCCACTACCAATTTTTTACGACCGAAAAAATGTTGAGTCATTTCGGTCACAATGTCTGAAAATATAGACTAGGGAATACTGCTACGGCGCGTTTGAATACTATAACGGGACAAACCAAGGCCTTCTAGAGAGAACAACGGCCTTGTTCTCTCTAGAAGGCCTTGGACAATCGACCGAAATGTCTCAGCGAAAGAAACACAGCACGCCAAATGTATCTTCTATGTCACGGGTCGCGATTGACAACGTCAAGTTGTTTGGGGATTCCCGTTCGCCCACGCACCGTTATTGAAAGGAGCGGGAAGTGCCACAATCAAAGCGGATACTTGTAGCTGCTGCGCGATACGTAACCATGGCAACGAGATTTTCAAACGGCAGAGGAAGGCATGGCCGTTACAAAGAACACACGTTGGCAACCAGTAACCAACTGAACAGCTTTGCAAACGCGTCTCTCAGCGCAGTGACCAATCGGAGAATGAAACCCACACGAATGGCACGTGTCAGAAAAAGCGCACCTTGATGGAAAATCATAAAAATTTCGCATGCGGCGTTTTCCTCCCTACGTTACTAACGCCGCAGCCATAAAGTCATTTTCGTTTGTGGTGAATTGCGCAGCCGTTTTTAGCCGATTCTTTTTTAGTTTTACAGCCGGCGGGGAATCATCCCGTTACTGCTTGTTCAGAAAGTTGGGATACCATGCGTTTGTGGTTGGTTTCTGACACAGGCTTCTTACCACTAGGACCTGGCAACTATATCGCTGAGAACATCGGATCTTAATTCTGGCGACATCAACTGTTTTGTCTTGCCTGGTATTGAGGTGAGTTTTTTCAGTTTGAATGCAGACACGTGTTACAAAGAGCGCACTGTTGCGCTCCTTTCATGGGAAGTTTCGCGAGTTTTCGATTGCCGCAAAAATACTCGCAGTCGAGTAGCAATCATATAACGCACCGTTGGCATTGTTGCCACGGTCAGGGAACTTGATCTGCACGTTGTACTTGGAAGTGACCGCCTGCACGTTCTTGCCCTTCTGTCCGATTACCGTGCGGTGGAACTTCTCGTCGATGTCGCACTCGATGGTCACTTGGTTCTCCTGGAAAAATAAACAAGTTGGAAGGGAATGCAGGGACGAATCAACATCGGCGTGAGTCAGGCAAGAGATGATCTCAAACGCAGCCAAGACAAAACCCAGTTTGACTGAAGTCTGGAACCGTCATGCCCTGCATACAACGCCGGCAGTCAAGACATTCCGGACGCAACGCGAATTATCTTTATTTCGTAACTTCTGGTGAAATACACAACTGGGGAAACTGCGATTCGAGCATTGAAAAGACAGGTCGAGAGAGCCACTCGTCCAAAAGCAAAGAGGATGGATTTAGGTGACGTGAATTAAAGCCGACATTGGTCCGCAAGAAGACCACTAGGAAACACTAAATAAACTGAAAAGCAGCCGGCTGACAAAGCAAGGTGCATTATTTGAAATCCGCGCGCTTTACGGTTTCGTTTCTTAAACGCATCAAGCCATGATGAACGGGACATACCAGATCGTCGACCATTTCCAGGAGTCTCTTCCTCGCTCCCTCGACACACTCGGAGGGGCCCTTTATCTTCACAACGTTCGAGCCTTGGTCGGCGCGCGGAAACGAGACCGACACCCCCCCGAACTCATCGCTGATCTCGCGCAGGACGCTTGCGCGGCGCGCGACGAAATGCTTGTGCAGCTTCTGGTCGATCGTCATCTCAACTTCCGACGTGTTTTCCTTCAAACAACAAGGCACTTTATGACGCGCCTTCAAGTAACAATGCACGTTATGACGCGCCGTGCACATCGGCCAGTAAGCGCTCTACGAGACAACAACATTTCAACAACGATCGAAAAATAGAAGTGCGCGTTTTTTGACAAGTAGCACTTCAAAATTACACCACCGCGGTTCGTGCCATGATCAAGATGGTGATCGAATTATAACTCCAGCACCCACCAAGCCCTTTATTTTCTGCTCCAAGATCTTCTTGGCCTTCTCGGCCTCTTCCTTGCGTCCGATGACCAGGATGGTCTCCTTGTTGGGGTCGTTAACCGACGGGAAGACGATGCGAGCTCCGGTTTCGTCTCTGACCTACGACAAAGTGACGTAATAGTTTACGACTCGTCGCTGACGTCGATAAAGAAAGAGGTTAACGAAATATCGTGGAGCCAGTACTTGCTGCGCTTTCATCCTTAAGCTTTTAGCAAAACATTGTTATTTTCAACGTATCGCAAAAGTTTTAACTGTTTGAATGCAGCAACGATAAGTTGTCCATTGGAAGGCAGCATTTCGGTGACTGAAAGGGTTAAAACACTATTTCGTCAACAGTTCCACGAAAGGAGGAAGCCACGAAAATGTTTGACCCTCGTGGCCAAATGTTTGAAACAAAAATGCGCTGAAAAAAAGGGTTTAATCGACTGACGATTCGTCCGCGTGCGGCGAAACTTGAAAAAAGCGAACGCAACCAAATATGGGAAAGCAAGACTCACGGCTTTGATGTTGGCCCCTCCGCGCCCGATGAGGAATCGGTGCAGTTCAGACTTGCATTTCACTTCCACCGTGTAACTGGCAAGCTCCTGCAGACAAGCAATGGATTCGCTGTTGGAAATTGCGTTCGGATTTCTTTGCATTCAGACAACGCGGTCACGACTTCGGGCAATTTAAGGAAGACATCAGACACCTTGTTTCAAATTCCGAACAGAGTACGCACCGAATGCACCACTGCAGTGATACGCTATATATAGTAAGTGTCAATCGCAAGTGACAAATCCAAGTGGCAATCGCAAGTGATATTTGCAAGTGACAAATGCAAGTGGCAATAATCGCAAGGCCGGAGTGACGAACCTTCTGCTTGGCCAGTTCCAGCAGCTGCTGCCGGGCCTTTTCGACGTTTTCCGGTTCGCCGCGCAATGTGACCTTGTCGCTGTGTTGCTGGTTGGTGGGGAAGTGGATCTGGACGCCGTTGCACCCATCGATGATGGACCGGACCAGGCGGCCCTTGGCGCCGATCAGCGAGTTGTGGAACTTGGCGTCGATGGACACGGTCACTTCCACGATATTGGCCTGAAATTGCAAGCAAAAAAACACGAATGAGTCACGTCCGGGTCTCGAACCCAGGACCTCGCGCACGGGGCTGCGAGCTGAAAAGTTGCGTTCCTGTTCAACTCGAAACATGACATCACTTGTGGTTGCTGCCAGCAGCGGGTACTTCGCGCACGACAGATGACCTTAACCGGAAACAGCTGTCAATGCAGCGATTCCGCGGGTCGTGCGCAGGCGGAAACGTCACCAACGCATCACCAACCTGCTCTTTTTCAATGGCTCGGATCATCTTGCGCGCTTCTTCGCAGTCGGACTTGCGCCCGGTGATGGCGATCACTTCGCTTTGCGAGTCTTCGGCGGGAAGGTCGATCTGTGACAGAGCGCGATTGTTTACGTTCAAACAGTTTAGGTTCGGTTGCGACGCGAGAGACCCAGAGAGCGATGTTTGGCACGGGGTGCCGGCGAAAAGCGTGTTGCGTAATATGCGAGTGTGTTGAAGCGGCAGTTCCGCGTTGGACAAACAGCAGCGCGACGAAGCGAAGATTACGCAACACAAGAGCGTGACGCAAACGGGGACTTTTTCCTTTAATCCTGCTGCTCGAACACCTAATGCTCAGACGTCCGGGCGGCAAGATCTGAATAAAAGCGAAATGCGGATGGTCTTATTGCGAAAAAACAACAGAAAAAAAAAAGTTGAAGCAACGAAGACATCCTTCCCGGCGACGAAGACATCCTTCCCGGCGATATTTCGGGCCTGCCTCCTCACCTGAGTGTTGGTTTGTTCGCGAATCTTGCGGATGTTGGCGCCGCCTTTGCCGATCACGTTCTTGTGGTATTGCTTGAAGATCGGCACGTCGATCTTGTAGTTCCTCTCGACCTGCAGCAACAGACCAACCAGGTTGATGCGAGCGCTGAGCTCCAGGCAAGTATAAGACACAAATGTCTCTTGCGATAAGACCAATGGTTCTTAACCTTTCCTCTACAACGCCTTCCTCAAGTAGGTGTAGTTTGTTTTAAGCCCCACGACTTTAAGTAAGTTGTAAAAGCGAATGTGATTATTGGCAAATTGATTGATCAAACTTTCCATGTTGCAGAGCGCGTAAGGGATCGCGACCCCCCTGGAAATTTATTTATC
>Ga0210059_1010028_pt1 | contig 14688 bp, 12 predicted proteins | sample Ectturendosymbi2_FD_188042 | JGI IMG/M metagenome (GOLD analysis project Ga0210059, IMG submission 188042) | Ecteinascidia turbinata endosymbiont from Florida, USA - Sample 2 (SPAdes) (version 2) | ecosystem: Host-associated > Tunicates > Ascidians > Unclassified | place: Key West, Florida...
CGCGCAGCGCAGTTGAGGCTTGAGCAGGCGGCCGCTTCTTCTGACGTGTGAAACCTCACCTCTCTTCGTCCCTATCCTGGTCACAGCACCATTTTGTTGCGATCGGAAATCCCGAGCGGCATGTGCGCAAAGCTTCGCACCGTGGCAGCAAGCAACAATAGAGATCATGCTCGCAATCTCTCTTTGCGTACGCTAGTCATCATGTTCAATCGTTCACACGTTAATATCGGCAGAGCCACCACGTCACAATCTCTCTTATTATTGCTTGCTCGCGCTACATATATAATGGTGTTATTCTTCACGCACATCCCGTTCGTGGTGAATCACACAATCAACGCAACGCCACCGGAGAGGTTGCAACAGTAGTAGTAGAGTGAACTCAGTGAGGGAGCTCTATTGTTGCTGGTTGCTTTCCTGTTAGTTAATGCCCCGAATTGCCATCTTTCTCTTGTGCTTGCTTCAGTAGTTCAAGGCGATGCAGTCAACTGCAACACCGGATCCAGTCCAAATTCAACACAATTTGCTATAGTCCGGATCAAGTCCAGTCCAATGCTCATCTCTGGTAGCTACTAGCTAACCATTTTTGTGCTCTTGTGTCGATGATCGTGTCTGTATGTACCACGAGTCTGCAATAAAGTACTATTATTATTATTATTTTGCTCGACGCGATCACGCTAGGAACACGAGGTTTGGCTCTCTGCCTTGTGGACTTGCAAATTCAAAAAAAAAGCTTGAGGAGCCAGACAAACGAACGAAATGACGAAATCAACCGTTCCCAACCCTTTTTTTGGCCGCGGCACACCCTTTACAACTCTGTTTTCTTCACGTGGCAAACCAAAGCTGATGACTGTGAAACGCAACTAATAGAAACGCTTTCATTGGAAGAGTCTTATACAGTAGGTTCAATAAAGCAGTTCTCTGTTTTGAAAGTTTCGCGGCACACCTGGTCTCAGACCAGTGGTCTGTCTTGCAGCACACCGGCTGGGAAGCACTGCGCTATGCGCAAATTCAAGAAATTGTTGAAACAGTGTCTAAGTGACTGATTGTTTAAATGCCGTGGTTGCCCTATGCATGCAAACGATTTCCATTAGAGGAAGGAGTTGTTGCCAGCTTAACAGGCATGGATGTTACTGTTAGATAGATCCTGCTGCGGTTCATGATCTCACAAAATATCCTAGTTCAATAGCACATGTCGACCCATAATATAGTTTCCTTGTTTTGTGCCTGAACTTCCTGAAGATTAGTTGGATGCTATTTCGACAGTTTAAAGATGTGTCCTTCCTTGTCCAACGAATTTATCTCTCATTTCTGGCATTCTCTGCAACATCAAAGATGGCTTAGATAACTCGAATTTTGGAATACTATTATTTCACCCGTATTAATGTTAATCTCCCCTCTACCTTTGGAGCCCATTGGCTTGATAGGGGATGGAAGGAAGCCTGATGGATTGACTTTGAGCCCCTGGTACAGAGGTCTAAGCCTAGCATGGGATGCGACAGCTGAGGACACCTTTGCGCAGTGCCACTACAAAAACAGCATAATTTTTCAGGTAGACACCGTGGCAACAGAGGTTGAGGCTGCAAAATGCCAAAAATACAATGACTTCAATCATTATATACTCATTTACTGCTTTCAACCAGTCATAATTTAAACCACTGGGGCGTATGGCAAATCCAATGAGCGCATCCTTTTTTGAGCTACATTGCAAGAAATTTTGTTGTTGTCTGGTTATCCCAGGCAGCGCCAGTGGTTCCACCAGTGCCTGTCCCTGGCTGAGGTCAGAGGGAATGCTGCCAGCATATTGGCCTGCGTGCAAGTTTGATTTGATTTTTGCTACCTATATCGATTGCATTTCAACACAAAAGAAACTTTATTTTATAACCCAACTTATGGTTTTGCCACAATGTTTTGCATCAGTATGAAAATGATTGAAGATCCAGCAAAACTGAAAACATCATCTAGCATGGAATGGATACCTAAACCTCAATTAGTAAGAGATGTCATTGATGAAGCACGTTGACGTTACCAGTGTTATAAAATACAACTAAAGCAACAGAAAGTGATCCAAATGTTAATGCTCATACTGCAGAAGAAAATTTGGAAGAGGAAGTAGGCTTATGGCTATAATTAAATCAGTATTTTTATCATCATTTTAACCTGCATCTAATTACACTCGTATGTCTTTGTGCAAAGTAACAATTTCTGTTTTTTTGTAGGAAAATGGGTACTTGTCATGTGCAATATGGGTTTATTAGGATTTCCTGATATGGGAGACCTGTTGGGTGTTGGTCCCTGTTTGAAGGGAGTGTAGGCGAGGGAAAATTACCCCTCTGGACAACCTTGGCAGTGAACCTTTTTATTTACTGCTACTATGAACCTGTTATATAATCTACTTTGTTTGCATAATGTTGTACTTCAGTTATTCCAATCTTTATATTATTTTCTGAAAAGCTAACTTGCACATTTAGGTCAATGTCACTGCCAGCTGTGCTGGCCTCATTGCCATTGGCATTTGGTTATGTGTTGGATGTGGTTCATATTTTAATTTTGCATCACAGAATTTGCTGAAACTGCAAATAGCAGAGAATACAATGACCTTTTAAACAAATACGTATTTCAACCAGATGCAGTTGAGACAACCAGTGTGTATAGAAGGTCCATTGTATTGTTCCTTTTTTGAACAGTCATCTCATGCAAATTACTTGTGGACATGACTGACAACTAGTGACCCGAGAGGACAACAGTGGTTGCACTAGCACTTGTCCATGATAGTGGTCAAAGGAAATGCCAGCAGCATTTTTGCCTGTGTGCAAGCCTGATCTGACTCAGTCCTATCTATCAATCCCATGGGTCATACCCAGCCTGCTTACCATTATTACTGCCTGCCATTTGCCACCCTTTTGTTTTGCCTGAATGTAAAGTACAGAAGGCTCTCTGAATGCTTGTTTCCTATAAGTATTACTAACCTCCCTGACCCTTGAAATGTTAAATTTCACTTGACTGACTTCTACTAAATTTTACCTTATTTTTTGTTTGTTCTACCCTTGCTATCATGGCTGCTACTTGTGATGAAGCTAATTAGCTTCAGAGTTGCTTTCAATTTCTGAAGCGAAAAAATTAGTGAATGGAAGTATCAAAGTGGTCTTGTGATGATGTGAAAGCATGGTTAGTTTCTGAGGGATTTGCTCATTGTGGTTCCTTACTATGTGACATACATGGTGTTGATGGTGAAGTTTTGCTCAGTTTGACTGAAAAAGTAAGTTCAAAATTATGTGAGTTTTCATTTCCATTAGCTTTGCCTCATAGCCTAGAAATATTGCTGCTGAAACGTGTTTAAAAGTCAGTGGCTTATCATGTCAAAGTCAGCTTGAAAAGCAAGTTAACTACTAGGCTGCTGCCAAGTATAATGTATTGAATCCTAATAAAATAAATCAATTTTCCACTGAATGCAACCTTGTTTTCTGTTATCTTGTTTTTTTAATATACCGACTTAAATGCCAAAATGTAATGTCCAATAAAAAGTTTGTTTAAAACTAATCCCAAACACTAGCCTAGTCCCAAACCCAAGTCCAATATAGACCCAACACAATCCCTAACTCTAAGCACTATTCCTAGTTTGAGCTGTGGACTGAACCATAACACAAAACATTCTAGAACAGGGGTAAGAAACCTATTTGCCATCACGGGCTGCGTAAATGGTGGATTATCGCTGGCAGGCCGCAAGTAACAATTGATTTTATCCTAAAATTCTACCTTTATCTTACTAAGAGGGATAGAGGCTTCTTATGACATGTTAACTTAGTACCTGCTTATCATGGAACTTCGTTTTGATGCAATTTTATACTCTAAATTGGTTAACGAAAATTCTGATCCGGGCTATTTCAAATGTTCATGCAGGCCGCAGGTTCACCACCCCTGTTCTAGAAAACCAAAAACATGCAGTCCTTCAAGCAAGAAATGCAAGCAACAATATCTAACATACAGATCTCACCTTGAGGCCCAGGTATGCCAGTGGTATCTAGTTGGAAATGAAGCATTTATAAACTACAATAAGTGCATATGAAGGAATGAGTGTTTGCCCTTGGTAGGTCATGAGTGGTCTAGATTTCAAAACCACAATCATAAATAGTCAGCTACTTGCAAAACTACATTGCATGATTTATGGAGGTTGGAGGCAAATGTATCAAGCTTATTTTAGAAAGTAATAATAAAAACATGTGCTAAAGCTTATTGTGAATCAATTTTTGTGCATTTCAGCAGGAGTTTGAAAATTTTCAGAAAATAAGATGCTGGACGAAAAGGCCCTGTGCTTAACCACCTTAGCCCAATAGTAAATCTGGCCTTGAGCTCAGGGGAAACATGGATAACTAATATATGCAGATACCTGCTGGCCTTGATGCAATAATTTGTGCAGTTTTTATTCTGGAACAAAACAGGTGTAGAAAGTGAGCGGTGCGTGGCTGAAATCCCAAATGCCAAAATAATGCTTTTGTTGTGGTAATAGTGCAGATAAAATGCTTGTTAAAGCCAAAACTTTTGGAATGTGTAGCCATAGCTACTTTGTTTTTAAGTCAATGTAATTTGATCTGTGGCACCCCCACTTTGCATTAATGGTGTTTAGAAGAACTTGGCAATATTCCCTAAATAAAACGGAATTTTGTGCAGGATTTACAAAGTCCTCCATTGCAGTTGAAAAAATTGGGTGATATTAAGAAACTCGGAAAATGTTTGAAGAGGATACAAGAAAAACATTGTGCACTAGAAGTAACTTCAGCTGGTATGTTTGTTGATAGTAATGTTGCCCAGTGTTCCTTCAACTTTTTCAGTACTTGCTGTTAGCGATTCTGAAAGTGTTGAAATAAACTCATCATGCAATACTTTGTAGTGCAATGCTCTTATCTTTTTGCTTCTCTATAGAATTAGTGATGTATTTTTACTATTGTATCTGACGAAGTAACTGGTCTGTAATTTTGTGCACAAGTACATCTATGTTAAAATGTTTTTAGCAAAGTGTAAAAACATGACAGAAAATATAATTTTTTTGAAAAAATAACAAACTACTGAATCTAAAAGGAAAAGTAAGATAACATAGACCCTAGTGTTGTGATTTAAAAAAAAATTCTACCTGCACGTTCCATGTCTTTGTGTCTAACAGTTGTATTTCAACCTTTCAAACGGTGCTTGCACAATCCTTGCTACAGTATGTTTGTGGTATTAACTGTGTACTTTCTATATCAGGGTGGGCAATTACTTTGGCTTGGTGGCCACTTTGAGAAGGCTGCGTTCAGCAGAGGGCCGTACCTTCTAATAGAAATTGAAGCAAGTCTTGGTTCAAATTAGCTTTAGCACTGATATTTACTTTAAGTGGGAGGAATTTTCAGATTTAAAGGTTTTTCCTAATTGCTTCCGCAGGCCACTGAAAACGCTGTGGCGGGCCGCATATGGCCTCCCGGCTGCTAATTGCCCACCCCTGTTCTATATGCATGTGGTACCAGAGACTTTTTCAAGTGTTTTTCAGATGGGAAAAGTCCAACACATGCTTCAAGTAAAGTCACCAATGCTAAAAACGTTGGTTTTCATAATGTTATTGGTGGTGACAGTGATGACGACTTCAGCGATAATGTGCTGTCAGACCACAAAATCAAATCTAAAGTCCAAAGAAACAAAACATTTCTTCCCGAATATAAGAAGTTACTGGTAAGTTAGAAGCTGAAGAACTTTTTGTTTATAGTGAATGAATGCAAGAGCTGTGTTCAAAATCGTTCAATTTACATCATGACAAAGCATTTTAAAGTGTTGATTGATCGTCTTTATTTAATCCAGGTTAGCCTTCTATATGCATTTGTGACATCATGGATTACTGCTTACATGATGGTAATCGTTCATGAGAAAGTACCAGACAAGCAAAAGTACCCTCCACTGCCAGACGTCTTTTTAGACAATGTTCCTTTAATCCCGTATGCCTTTCAGTTGGCTGAAGCATGTGGTCTTATATTAGCAGCAATCTTCTTATTAATCCTTGTCTTTCACAAATACAGGTAAGTAGCGACGTATTATTTTAGAAAACATGTGCAAATATAATCACTGCGAAACCAGCAGTGATTATGTTTGCACGATTCAGTTTGCACATGTCAGGTTTTGGTTCAGTGGTAAAGTTAGATTTTGGTCATTATTTGTGAAACACATGAGACCATGGGCTTGTTATGTTTGCCATGGCAAGCACAAAGTGCACAATGCTTACAACGCCCTGACACTCTTTCGGTTTGGTTTTCTGTCTTAGCAAAGTGCTTGTAGTTTTTTAGTTTTTGTCCAATTGCGGCAGGTCTTTTGTTAGTAATCACTGCCTTCGTATTTAAGCTTTTTTCTTTCTCTAATAGAGTGAGCAGGTGAGGAAACATGTAGCTCAGATCTGTGGGTCATCTTTCTTGTCACATTTTGGGGACGTAGTTTTCCCAATTTGATGCCATTGCTATCATGTCATTTGTCATGTCCAAAGCAAAGTTTGAGCGGATCGCTTTTTCTTTGAGTCAGTTTAAGCTGGTGAGGTAATTTTTTTCAGTCTCCTCATTCTTGTCGCTTCTTCAAATAAAATTGTCTTAAATGTCACCTGCTGCTGGTGGTGTGAATCTTACCATTAATGGACTACCTTCAAAATGTCTAGGGTGGCGGAACCGGGAGGGCCGCATAGGATTAGGCTCTCCACTTTTAAACATTAAATTTTGCTTAAATAAGTTTAAGCAGCACAATTGCTATTGGGTCCACAATGAAAGTAAATCGTTTAATGAATAAAATTTTCCATAGTTTTTTTGACGTGCACTTGTGGCCCCCCCCGACTTTGAAGGTTCCTCCACCACTGAGTGTCACCGAAAATCACCTTTAGTAGTTATGCAATAATAACATCTAAGAAGATAGGCATTCAACTACACCGTTTGATCGGCTGTGCAAGCTTGGCCACCATGGGCAAATGTTGAAGTTAGTGCATGTCTGTCTAATGCGTTCATTAAACGTTTCTGATGCTGCTATCCAAATTATGTTGAAATCGATAAATCTACGAAAAGTTCTGCCTCACTTGCACACTTCAGCAATCGGCTGTAGGATGTAATGTACAGCAGTGTTTTCCAACGAGACCGAGTGATCATCACCGGTTATAGTTCCGTTTCTTAGGGTTTAATTAGTCGCCGTATTGGATAACAACGTTGTTAAGGCAAATTTTGTTCAGTTCGACCATGATTTCACGGGTCTCGGTTTCGAAGACGAATGCTTCTCCAACGCACATTCAAGAGCTTTTGTTTCCGTGTCTCTGCTCAAACTTGGGTAAAGTGCTTTTACATCTGCCGCCACAATGTACAACACTGGTTTTGTTTTTCAGTTTCTAGATGTTTGGTTAGGCGGTCTTTCCAATTGAGCAGGTCTCCAATATATTGACGCATGTCTTGACAAAATTCGTCCCCCGGCATTTTTGCAAAGATTTGCGGTGATAGGTTTCAGTATAAATCAGTGCTCTTCAACCTTTTTGTCATCGTGGAATCCCTGTTATACTTCCGCGTTTGTCATGGAAACCCCATTAACAAAAATTTAAAAAACACGAATTATTACTTGTAAGATAATCAAATTTTTCGTTATTAGACACTTCAGCAAATAACAGTCATTACAGAAGTTAAAAAGCAAGAAATGTAATGACTCGATTGTTCTTGGATTTCTGGAATGCAGCTGCTACATCCAGAAATTTACAAAAAGAACCCGTATCCCAAATATGTGTCGTTCCATTTTCTAACTTTGGCAATTGAATTATTATATTTGGTCCGCTTCGGATTAGGTGCCTCTGTTACACTTGAACTACATTGCTCATTACCATCCACACCTTCGCTGTTGTTATTATTTCGCTTCACATAAGAAAATATGCTATTTTGCTTCATCTGGCTTGGACTAAATAGTAAAAGTTGGGTGAAAAACAGTTCTAGTCCGTTGTCTACTCCAGCGCTCTTCAACCGGTGTGCGCGAAAATATGCGTGGCGTGCACCACTAAGAAAGGTTTCACGAAGGTGCATCACAAACTTGTCACACTAAAGAGATAATTTTTACAAAATCTTTCTGTTAACAAAAATGTACCATTAACCAACCAATGACTTTCAGGATTTAACCGAGACTTCGCACAATCTAAAGCAGGGGTCGGGAACCTTTTTGGCTAAGGGAGCCATGAAACCTCATATTTTAATTGTATTTCCGTGAGAGCCACATAATATTCTTCACCACTAAATGCAACTAACTAACTAACTAACGCCTGCATTTTTAAGCAAAGTCAACAATTTTAAACAATGGTTAATGTCTGAATTTTCTCTTAATAACATGTTTCTTACTGTTAACGCGACTTCTGGTGTTGCTGATGGCTTTGTGGGAAAATTACTGAAAAAATTTCATCCGTAACAATCGTGTTAAGAAAATATCAAGCGAGCCAGATGCTGTCATCAAAAGAGCCACATCTGGCTCGCGAGCCATAGGTTCCCGAACCCTGATCTAAAGTGTGGTGCATAAGCATCAGACCATATCAAGCTAATTGTAATTAGATGATTGTTTGTGATTCATAAGCAACAGACAATGAGCCATTATCAATTGAATTATGTGGCTCAGTTTCTGAATTAGGGGAGTTGCTAATTTAGACCCGGGTACTTACAGACATAGGCGCAATTAGGTGGGGGACACGGGGGAAGTGTCAGTAAATAGGGTGCATGAGTTTAAATGTTTAAGTAAATAGGGTGCATGAGTTCGTCAAAATATCTTTAAGGGTGCATCGTAACAAAAAAGGTTGAAGAACACTGGTCTACTACTCCGCTGTACAGCACTATGAACTATACATCGGCAACATCGTATAACTACGATGCAGCAATAACGTTCTTATTGCACAACAATGAATAAGTGACGAAACAACTCGCGATATTTCTTGTTCCGCTATCTGCACTCAAGCACCTGTACAACTAACTGGCCTACTTGGAGTCTGAATGCGGCACGGTGATCCAAAAATTACATAATAACGCATCAACATCTACTGAAGCAAGAAATCATTTTCCCTGAAAAACGAGGAACACTCGCGGAACCCCATTACATGTTTTGCGGAACCCATCTTGAAGAGCACTAGTATAAATTCTAAAAATGCAGTGGTGTGTGGTGTACCAATGTTCCCAGCAGATTGTAGCAAGCGTGCTAGTGTAACTTTGATATAACATTCAACAAACCTTTTTCGGGATTAACTAGGGTGTCTTGAAAAGTGGATAAGCGTAAGCCGGTGATTACAACGAAAAAAACATTACTGGTGCACCGTTGACCCTTCGGTACGAGTTGTTCTTCCATGTAATTCCAGTTGTGTAGTGGCAGCAGTTCATTCTTCACTACAGCCATAGCATGTTGTTCAACAACGAGGTCGTTACAATCTTTTCTCAATTTGTCAAGGTAAGCGTCGCATCCGTTTGCCGACATATCCATTTTTTCAAACTGCAGCAGTTTTTTGATCGTTGTGGCGATATGTTCTTCGCAATTAAGAATAACAATTAGCCTTGCAATATTTGTAATCAAGAATTTTCCCATCCTTATCCTTTCGGCAAATCAATTTCCTTTTTTCTGTTGGTTTGGCGAATTTACTTAAACTGTTTTTTTGTTCCTTGAGTAAATGTTCATGATTCAGTATCTGCCAAACACCAAAACGTTTCAGGTTCCTTAGTTCTGTAAAAACAATGTTCACATGTGCATTGGTTTCATCATTAATTAGATCCTTATTACCGTAGGTCCAGAGTGTTTTGGGATTTGCAGTTTTTTGGCAACACATCGCTGCAGTGCAAAACATCAACGAGGTTCGTTTCATGAAACTGAAAGAAGACAGACATTTTTAACACATGCTGTACCAGATTTTGCACATGAACTACTTTTTGTTTCATTTCAACAGAACAAACCTATCGGTTTGTTTACTAATACTATATATATAAATATGCTTTGTGTTCCGTATTTCGATTGAAAACGCAGAAAATTGATAGGTCAAAACAAAGTCAAAATTTGTTAATTATAAAGTCAAAAAATTTTGTTGCGTTAGTTTTTAGGTCAAAAAATTGGTTGCCCTAGTCATCACACTGCAGTAATTGGAACAAAGCAGATGACGAAGATGACAGCGACCAAACAGCTTTATCGCGGCACTATTCAGTGTTTCATGGCATCATAAATAAACCCACTATCCAATAAGCTTACGCCATTACTTTTGTAGAGCAACCCAGTTTTAACTGTCTGGAAACCTGTGAAGATAAATGGCTTAACAAACGTAACGTAAAATTAGAATGATCCTTCCTAAAGTGAAATAATTCTTCTACCCGTTACGTTGTTCATTGGTTTTTGCCATTCGACTTTGCCCACTTATTTGACTTTCTTTACCACCAACTTATCGATGTTGGTAGTGGTACCTGTTTTCACAAAGTTTAGCATTTAATTTTAAAAGCACTTTCAAGAGAGTTGTCAACCTTACGAACGCAGTTCTGCTTACGCATTCTACCAACGCTCTGTTTTGAGTCATATCGACGTGTTTCCGTCAATGCGGGTTTGTTGCGTTGCTCAGTTATTGGCGTCAGATAGCTTTCCAGTTCCAGTGAAAGTAGTTACTTGGGAACGACGTGTTTTTTCCAGTTTATTACTTGTCGCAGCTTGTGTGTTGATTTACTGATTTTAGTCTTGAGTTCTTTCTCTGCCCTGCTTCAGCCTTTAATCGTCTTAACCCGTAATCACTGCTTGCAGACTTTAGGGCTGACGAAGCGCAGTGTTACTTGAAATCGATTTCCTATCAACCATCTGCTGGTTGATTCAACTTCGTCGCCTTTTTGGAGAGTAGTTACTATAACACAAAACAAGTACTTAAAGTAATTGAGAAATAAACCAGAGTCAGTGTTAACACAAAACAAATACATGAAGCGAATAAGAAACAAAGCAGGCATTTAGAAAATAAACCAGGGTCAGTCTAAACTCCATGCGAAAGATAAGTCCGCTGCCCAATAATGCTCTCGATTTCAAAGCACAACAGGTTTTTGATCAAACCTCTTTTACTGGGAAGTATTGTGTTGTTTTTGGTATTATCTTTTTGTGCATGTGTTCCAGAGCCATCATAATACGGAGATTTTTCAGCATAGCCAGCACTGTGTTTTTACTCCGATCTGTGACCATGTTCGTAACCTCGCTGTCAGTACCTGGCGACCATCTTCAGTGCACAGGTATCACGAAGAGTTGATCGTTTAAGGTGAAAATAAGTCGTTGAATGTCTCGTGTGTCGATCCGTCATATCGTTGTTTTCATAGAACCGAGCTTGTCTTGACCATCACCGACAATATGTGATCATTCAATGCCTGCCAGAAGTCTAGAACATTATTAGAGATTATGAAAGTGATGAATAAGGCCTTTGTTTATATTTTGTTTCTGATATCCCATGCAATAAACAAATTTTTAGCGAAACCTTTAGTTTATATTACATTTTTTTCAAGATTAATAATCACTGGCCGAGTTATCACTCATTGCAATAAGCTTTCCTGAGAGGCCTGAATAACAAGTGCATCTACTTTGGTAAACGAAGTATGGACACGAGTGATATTAATGGGAAATCAAATCCAGGCTAAGTTAGTGTTCACATCATTTTGACGTTAATGGAAAACCTGCCCATCATAACACCCGCTGTCGCTTTGCTGAACAGATTGATCAACTGTTTACAACTTAAAATCTGATCGGAAGTAAACTGCAGCTACTCGGATTCCCACTTGATTTGTATTTCAAGGCCGGATTCCTACTAATTTTGTTCACGAAACGTTTACTACGAATTTCCGCATCTTCGTTGACTGGCGATGGGCTTTTCATCGATACAACTAAAACAACGGCAAAAATACTGCAAATATCAAATATTTGAAAGACCCAGTTTCTTTATCCCTTGTTATTTTGGTGCATACTCTGCGATAACCACTTCAGCCTCGCAAGTTCTTGAAGATTGTTGAGGATGTATGGCGGTGATAAAATTTTTGGCATCCACTCGCGTGATTGTCGATTCTGTGCGTTCCATACAGCGCCTTGTTCAGGTGTGTTGCGGTCAATTCCTCAAGGGGTACTGTGGTGTTGGAGGGGAGACCCCTTTGTCCAGCCAGCAGACCTGGCCTTAAAAATTTTATTTGCTTTGGACAGCCGCGAGGTGCGCGGCGAAGCTGGCTTCACTGGTTGCTTATCGCTCATGTTGAATAATTTTACTCCAGTGTTTTAGTTGCGCAGCCTAAGTTCGTGGTGTAGTCATTTACATCGAACCATAATTGGCCGCATACCTCGCGTTGCATTTCGTACCTCGCGTTGCATTTCGTACCTTGCTGTTTGACTGCCCAGCAAACCAGCCTCCCTCGGGCAATCGATGTGGTGCAATGTTGAATAGTAAACACTGTTTCGTTGGGCATAACATCAAACTATGCTTTCTCTGCTAAATCTTTCCCTGGTTTTCGTTAACAGTTGTGAAATTACGCAAACACACGTTAATGCACCTTGCGTGGCATTTCCTGAACAGGAAAACACGAATCACTTTCGATAAAGAGCTGAGTTGGCGTCCCTCAGCATGCAGCGTGATCGCAGCGCGGACTCTGCTCTGAAACAGTTCAGTCACGTCGCTTGAACCTCGCGGGTGTGTCGGTGCATTCAGCGCCAACCTTCGCACCACAGCACAGTATTCGTTTGTTGCTGAGCAACATGTCGTGATGTGTGTTGAGTGATCCGGTTCTACTCTTATCCAGCGATGTACAACTCGATGTGGCAGCGAGTAACCCGTGCCACCACCATAGTTCTCGGGTTCGGCATGAGCATCACAGGCGTCCACACGTGCGGGGATTACATGTTCAGCGGACACACTGCTTATCTGACGCTGTTCAATCACCTCATCACCGAATGTAAGCTTTTTGTTATCTTCACCTTTAAACAAACAATTGTTAATTAAATGCTTGGAGTTTAAATCGCTTTGTTATTTCAGATTGGTTTAAACCAGGGGTTCCCAACCTGGGGTACATGCGCCCCCAGGGGTGCATTCGTCTATCTGAAGGGGTACATTTGAGGTTAGCAATAGAAGATAAAAATATATTTACATATTATTTATTTCCAAATATTTATACATATATCAGTTAATATTATTATCAAAAGTCATTATATGCTTATTGTTAAAAATATCTATGAATGATCATGATAAAAATTTTGTCCTAATAATTTTTAGGGGTACATGTTCATCTGTGGAAATTCTAAAGGGATCCATGGTAAGAGAAAGGTTGGGAGCTCCTGGTTTAAACAGACGGGTTTTTTAGCATCTGCATTCTCAGCTGTGCCGCGATAAACTTGCTTGTACCTTTCCGTTGCAGATACCCCTTCAAAAATGTACCTCCTCCACACACTGTCCTGGGTCCTCAACCTGTTCGGTGTCTTCTTCATTCTGGCCGCTCACGAGCATTACTCCATTGACGTGTAAGACATTCTATGACCTTTCGTAGATAATTGCGCTGTGTCAGGTATCTTCGAAGCGTTGTTTAAGGATCATCAAATTGCAACGAACGTAGACGAACCTCGTGCCAGGTTGCGACAAGGAAATGAAGCTTGCCACATGTGTGTTCGGTCTTGGACCTGATGACGCACAAACAACACAGCTGATAGTTGCCAAGCAACTGGCCCGTGATAATTGCTGTGTCGTTTGGCGTTTCTGTGTAATAAAACAATCACTCTTTCTGCCGCAACCCTACCACGTGACTGTTGCCTCGTGGTGTAATGGTTATTTTTATATAAAGTTCGATCTCAACTCCGGCAATGAATTGAAAGATACGGTTCCTGCGTTTTTGCTGTCGGTGGATGACGTGTTGATCAGTGCAGGTGACGTGTCGGTGGATGACGTGTTGACCAATGCAGATGACGTGTGGATCAATGCAGGACAAGAATTTAAAACATGTTGTTTGTTTCCAGGGTGATCGCGCTTTACATAACGTCAAGAATATTTCTCTACTACCACATGATGGCGAACACGTGCTCCTACTCGCATAGTTCCAGAATAAAGGTACGGTACATGTCCCAGACCTCGTGTTGTGGTGTTGTGGTGACAGAACGTTGAAAGCTGTTGGGCCACAGCGGCCAATAATGGCCAACATGTGAGCAGCTGATGCACTGAGCCTCTGTTCTTGGCTCATTCACGTTCGACGAACCGAACCAGGAAAGCCCCGAATCAGTGTTCCGCTGAGATAACTCTACACTGAGCAAATGTTTGTTTTGTTGCGCACTAAGCGCATGCAACTGCACAACAATGCAGACACACAACCAGTGAAGCGTTCCAATCATTAAAAGGGGTATGCGATATTTTTGCCGTATATTAAATTTAGAATGTTGGAAGTGCGCGAGGATGAGATAGCACTGCGCAAATCGCCTGGTGGTACTGCGCAGTTGTACGCCTTAGAGGGAACGCTGGCCCCATTTATGCAGATTTCTGCCGTTACTTGCTACTAAGGATTTATTACAATTTTTCACGTTGGAGTTTTGCTTCAAAGTAAATCAGATGCGCTTTTGACCCTTGCGAAAATTTCGACACAAACATATGGTGTGGGTCGTGTTGGAAATGTGCGATGGTGTGCCGGGGGGTGAGTGTGCGATGGTGTGCCGGGGGGTGAGTGTGCGATG
>Ga0210059_1010029_pt1 | contig 14688 bp, 7 predicted proteins | sample Ectturendosymbi2_FD_188042 | JGI IMG/M metagenome (GOLD analysis project Ga0210059, IMG submission 188042) | Ecteinascidia turbinata endosymbiont from Florida, USA - Sample 2 (SPAdes) (version 2) | ecosystem: Host-associated > Tunicates > Ascidians > Unclassified | place: Key West, Florida...
TGGAAAGTGCAAGTAGGGTTTATGAATTCATCTGAAAAGAATTATCACTTTAAGTAACTAATACAGCTGAAGGTCGGAGTCGGTCCGGAGTCGGAGTTGGAGTCGGAGTCGGATAATCGAAATTGCCCGGAGTCGGAGTCGGAGTCGGATGACGGGACTTCCGACTCCACAGCCCTGGCTACAAGTGTCCCAGTGTACAAATGCTCCGCGCTCCACTTTACTTGAGGGCGGCTGATGGGGGAGACTGCTGCAAGATTTTCAAACGGGCTCGTCTGCCTTCTGCGAGAACGTGGTTTTGTTGACGCGCGCGACGACCGATGCGCGATAATATCGATTGCTTTTGCGTATTTCATGGTAGCTACTGCCCAAGAGTTACGGTTGGACAAGCAGACCGCGGCAATGGCGCAGTAACCTTTGACGAAACAGCGGTTGCCATGAAGTGTTGTCACAGGCGCAATTGTGTACATGGGCGTCGGAAGGGGGCAGGGGGGCCTTACCCCACTGGATTTGAAATTCGCAGTTTTTGTTAAATGTTTAGCAAAAAGGTTTTCTTACTTTAGAATGGGTAAAATGCCATTTCACCACCTTTGTACCCCCGTGGAAAAAACTTTTTGGCGGCCCTAGAAAAATCTGCTATTGCCCACCATTTGGAAAAAATCTTTCCGACGCCCAGCATTGTTGTGTAGGAGTGGCATTGCATTGTGTTTACTGCATGACCGGACATGCAGCAATCAAAACACTTGAAAAGAAGAGGTTAACGTATGTGTTGCTCTTTCACTTTTCTTTCCTTGGCGTGGCAATATGAAAATGGAAGAAAATTACATTGACAACATAGAACTGAAATACAAAGCAAATCGTACGACTAGAGTCGGTACACTTCCAATCACAACAATCGCATGCAGGTAAAATGAAAGAAATAATCACAAACTACAGGTAAAAAACTGATCATTACCGTGAACGGGAAATGTGCGGCATCACTGTTTTGTCAACAAACGATCCAAATCCCAGTCGGAAGTCGCTAGTAATGCTTTGGATACTTTCTCCCAAGGTTTGGCCAAGTGCACGCAGCGATTGCAGGTTGTTCCCCATGGAATTAGGCAAGCCAACCAAGTAATATAAATCCACCGGGTAATCTTCCAATTGCTTGAATGCCAATCTGATCTTCAGTGGGTCTCCTTAAAAATGACACGAAATGTTAGGCGTTGAGACAGCCTTTAACGCTCGTCTGCAAGTGCAACCAAGTTCTAACTGAGAAGACAGATCGCATGGCGTCGACAGCAGTAAAGTAAATTTACACAGTCAACAGTACCCACGAGAATGAATGCTGCAGGAACTGTAGCAAGGTAGTTCTGCGATTTTTGTCACCAAACATTGTTCTTTCTCCGAAGAATCATCGATATCCTTCACAGAAGCAGGCGCTTGTATCGGAATGACTACTAATAACATACCAACAGTGCTCTCAGCGGAAAACGTTCCTCCGGATTTTTGTAATCATCAAGGTTGCAATTTACAAGCAACTTATTTAGCGCCAGAACATTGGAAGAGAAGTAAAAGAAGCTGCCAGATATTTCAATTAATCAGCCTAGTAAACAGTAAACACTGCTTACGACAGGGCTTTTCACAGACTTTAAAATCAATGTATTCTTCCTGGAACTCAGATAAACATGAACCGAAATGTCTGAGCGTTCAAACCCACTTCGCACAATTAATTTCTCATAACCTAGTTGCCATAGTTTGAAGCGAAATATTCGTTGAAGGTTCTCGCTTGTTTTGGAACGTTATTATTTGACAGCTTATACCAGTCGGTTACTGACTCTAGTGCAGTGCTCTTCAACCTTTCTTACTGTGGTGCACCCTTAACGATATTTTGACAAACTCATGCATCCTATTTACACTCACGCACCCTATTTTCTGGAACATCTCCCGTGTTCCCCACCTAATTGCGCCCATGCCTGTGAGTACCCTGGCGTAAATAAGCATGTACCCTATTTCAGTAACTCAACTACATAATTCAATTGATTATGGGTCATTGTCTGTCACTTATGAATCACACGCAATCAATTAATTGCAAAACTTAGCTTGACATGGTCTGATGCCTACGCACCACACTTTAGAACTCGCAAAGTCTAGGTTAAATCCTGAAAGTCATTGGTTGGTTAAATGGTTCATGTTTGCTAACAGAAAGTTTTGTAAAAATTATCTGTTTAGTGTGACAAGTTTGTGATGCACCTTTGTGAACCCTTTCTTAGTGGTGCATCCCACGCATATTTTGGTACACCCTAGGGTGCATCGCGCACACCGGTTGAAGAGCGCTGCTCTAGTGAATATAACAAAACAAATACTATCAAGTTTTTCGGTGCAACTACCTTCCTTTTTTCAGATGGTGTGCTCATCACAGTTTATATGCATTAAACCAAACAGAACTGTAATCTTGGAAAAACATAGATAGATACGTATACAATTGTGGCTCTACTTAAAACATAAAAAATTGTTGATTAAATTACCCGTTCGCAGAAGGCGGTTACGTAAGTTTAGTACGTTTACTTAGCGAATCAATGGAGAAACACGTCAGAGCAGCGCTTAACGTAACGTCTATATCTACGTCATGAATGATGCAGAAGTATACGCGACTCGGGGTCTCATTTGCACACAGATGTTTACATTTCCTAAACACAGAAACAATATGAAGATACCGTCGACATTACAAACCGCAAGCCTTTCAAATCCAAGAAACGGAAGAAATTACAACTGCAACTAAAGAAATGAAGATTTAAATCTACTTGGATACGGGCGAAGGGGTGAAGTTATAAATGTTCACACAAGAACAACGGCAATGCATTCACTTGCGGTTGGATAAAACACTGTATCAAACGGCACCTTCAATCAAACTTCTAAATAGCAGGATCAGTTTAAAAACAGATGCGGGCCAGTTAAAACTCCATCATCTTATCTCACTCCTGAGTGTTAGCGATTGTCGGAGTCACGCACGTCTTTTCAAGATGACAATATTTGTCAAGGAAAACTTTCTGCTAACTTTGTCCAATTGCAATTACCTCAGTGGACACATCGCAGGTCCGTTTGATATAATACTTTTCGACAAGACGCTACAAGCGAGAGAACATCCAGTCGCAGCAAAATCTCAAATTGACAGCAATGCCATGTGGTACTGGTGCACAGGCTCTAACGTTCTGAGGGTTGCTGATGGAAATTTCACCTGAAACGAATGTCAAAGCTAAAAACTACTCACCTGCTCTTATTTGAGCGCTTATTGCCTGTGGTCGAATTTGCGTAGCTTTCCCTATGGCTGATTCCCAGACGTATGAAAATGCGAGGTTCTCTGCAGCAAACAAAAGGATGCAGGTAAGTTCTCTGCAACAAACAAAACGGATGCTGGTAAGCTCATGAACGCAAGTCAGATGGTTTCCAGTAGGGTTGCAGCTCGTATGCGAGTGACCATTGGTATGCATATAACAAGTACTGATGGCTGCGCAATGCCAACAACAATTTCAATTTCGAAGACCCATGCCGTGGATTGTGTTGACTTAATTAAGTCCAATTAAGCTCAGACGTTTATCGATTTTCCCAGGCAGTTCACACTCACACAGAGACAGACACGAACAAGCATCGACACACACGCTCAAAAACATTGAAAATTAAGCAGTTTGAAAATAAGCATTGCAAATTGCAGCCCCTGCTGCTAAAACGCATCACTTGATGCAGTCATGTCATGAGAATGACCAGGTTTACAATTTGGTAAGCATTGGCGAACCAAGAATTCAAAAACTTGAAGCAATTATCTTCATGCAGTCCATGGGTAATACGGTCGCTGCTAGCCTACATTTGAAAATAATATTTTGACGTATTTGTAAGGCAGAAATTTTGGAAGTTACTTCACAAACTGTGCTGAGGTAACCAGTGAGTTTCAAGCAACTTTACACTCGGGTGTGTTTTGCAGCTGCACAAGGCGCCACTGAGCATCATACGTCCCTGTTCACAAACACCAGCCAGCGATACAACGCTATCTGACACGAAGGGTAATTTCCCGTTCACCAGATCATTCACAACCTGGCCCAGCACAATTTTTTTCAAAACACTCTGATACATTCAGGGGCGTAGCGAGGGGGCAAGTAGGCACAATTCCCCGGGCGCCGAATCAGTATGGGGGCGCCGAAAAGTCCCAACAATGTCACAAGTATCTTTCTTCAATATAGTACATTTCCTTCCGAGAGACCACAGGTTCGAACATGGGGGCGCCAAACTTGCTTCTTGCCACGGGCGCCATCTTACCTCGTTACGCCCCTGGATAGATTTGTCTTTCACCATTTCGTGACACAACTTACTGCTGTCGCACGGTCGGAGGTACTGGTACATTTTAGTGCTCTTAAGTGGCAGTTATATAGTTTTGAAGTTATGTGGTTTGCTCGATTTTTCCGCATCTTCTGGACTTTTGCCCAGGGATGCAGGGCAGGGCTTAAGCTGTCGGTAGATTTATTAGGAAAATAATCCAATATTTCAGGTCACGCTACTTTACGGGGGATGAATCCGATCAAAGGCGCTGGCGACCAACAACCAGCACACGAGTAACAACCAGCACGAGGTGACTTTTTTTAGTAAGGTTTTACCAACGATTTAGTCACCAAAACTTGATTAAGGAAATGTAACTCTTCACGGACGCATTGCCACAAACTTACACATTAGAATAATTCCACGTGAAAATCTACATTTGTATGGAGGGTTGGTGTTCTTCCCTTGTCTGGAGATATTCTCTTAGTTTGTTAGGTTTTTGTCCTCTGAGTTTTGCGCTTGTGATAGCCACTAATCCATAGAGAAACACACAAGGTCCTCAAATAACGCAGACCAGAGGCGATCACGAAGCCAGAGTGGACTCCGTTAGGAGTTTACTTTTTTGCCGGATAAGGAGCCAGAGTCGGAATTATATATAAATACCGGGACCGGAGCGAGAGCAGGAGTGGAATTTCCAGATTTTGCCGGAACCGGATAATAGCTTTTGTCAAATTAAAAAATTCTTTTGAAAGGTTGATTTTTAGGTTGGTGTCATGGCTCTTTTCTCTTGCATGTATTGGATTGTGTACTATTCAGTGCAGACTGTTTAGAAGAAGGTGGTTGGATGGAATGTGGTGCTATGTCAGTGCCGTTGCATACGCCTGTTAAAGTAGGAAAAACGTGTTCGTTATAGGTAGGTTACTGGAAATTATACTTCTGCCCTGTATCTTGTTTTGTAAGCAGTATTCACAATTTGTTATTTTAGTGAAATGCACAAGACATTGTAATTGTGCCTAACGTACTCTAAATAAAGAGTTAAATTCAGCTTAGTTCAAGTGGGTGATTGTTAGCCGCCACTAACTGTAAGCCGCCCTTGATTGTAAGTCGCGCTGTTTCGCAGAAATAACCAAACTTTTTGCAAAAGTGTGTAGTAATATAAGAAACAGATATCAAATTTGTGCAGTGTAAACCATTCTTGATACTGAACACAAAGAAGAGTAACTTTATTTCACATTCCAGTACGATCTGCGCATTGTCAAAGTTGCGGTAATCTATTTTAAGTATTGCTAATGTCTTTAACAAACGAAGTATTTTAATAGTGGCGCCCACCAATGGCGTAACTGAAAGGGGGCAGGAGTGCAAACCGCTCCCTGGCAAGCTAAATGTAAAAACGGGACCCCACGTAGCATGTGTTTGTGTATTTAGTATTGTCTTGGTTTTCAGTAGGTTATTTTGTGCGTTGTTCGGAGTGTTTTCTTGTAACTTCTGGTTTTATTAAAGACATCCGTTCCGGTTTCATTTATCATTTCTCAACTTTTTTTGACTGTTGGCTAGTGGGCTCTCTACAATGGTTAATGAGCCCCCTTCAGCTAAGTTTCTCCGTACTGGCCTAAATCTCTAGTTACGCCACTGGTACCAACTAAGTACACTCAGCAATTTTTTGAGAATAGAGAGCTCCGAGCTCCAACCCTTTGAGGCCGCAAACCCACTATAGTAATTTTGAATTTTTTAAATCACAACTTTGCAACAGATAGAGCTAGAGAGCTGTTCAACCCTTCTAAAGAATCAAAAAGCCTCCTAGGTTCAACTAAAAAAAAATTGGGAACTTTCGGCTTTGAAGTTTGTGGAGTGATGTCGTGAGTGGGTGGGGGTCAAGAGGATTTCTGGATGACGTCATCGGGACCTGAGAAACAATTACAAGGGGTAATTTCTTTGTTGTTTCTTTTAAAATAAACTAGGCAAAATCGCCATTCTTAGAGCCATTGATTGGCCTTCTTGCATTTGTGGTTGGCAAGTTATGGCCAAAAGAACACAAATAAATTAGCTTATCTCCTAGGAATTAATTAGGGGATTAATTAATGAATCGTCGTTTTTTCTTTGCTGCCTTTGAAGCTTGCGATAAGCTACGCCATAGCATGATTAGTTAGACACTGAGACTGTAGCAGGTAAAAATCTAGTATGCTTTCACTTCACACGCTTAGCAGTTGAAAATAATTTTTTTTGTTGTTGATTATTACCTGCCATCAATCTCACTTACTTGTAAGTTCATAGCTGGAACGAGGGTTAAGTAAACTTGTACCAGGGCAACCACCAGCCAAAAGGTTTTCTGGAAGGTCACATCGTGATATTACAACATTGGGATTGTTTGCGAAACCCTGTAAACCAATGTTGTGTTTAGGGATAGTTTTCACAGACTTGATTACAAGCAAACCTTTATCATTTGCAAAATTATGCAGACACACCAGCATCAAAAGAATCTATAGTTAGAAAAAATTTCATAATACTCGTTTTGTACCCCTTTGGCACGTCACGAGTGGCATGCGATGATGCGATGTGCCACGCGACAACTTGCGTAGTGGCGCTGCATTGTTGGCAATCAATAGCAGCACTGCACTTTTTACTTGCACCCATTTAGTAACGCCAAGGGCGCAAGCATCGCTTTTCACGTGTTTGGCAAGAGCAAATTTAACCTGACCCGTAATCGAACCCGGTCAGCCTCTTTAAGTGGCCTTTAGGCAATCGCATACCAAAATATAAATGCAAATCTCATTTTGATAACAACTGGTTTCGCAGATTACAGACAAGATTATATGTTTGCAACCCAAAGCAATCTCAGCTCACAAATCTACAATAAATGCAAAACACTTGATATCTGTTGTTAAAAGAAGGACAAAATGTATCGCATAACTTTTTACGTGCGTTGCAAAGTTTATAAACTGACCTATTCTCACTGAAATCTTAACACAATCTGCAGCACAACCTACACCTGCTGTTTCTGCTTCTCACCGAAAAATCTCAAATGGTGTTAAAGCACTTTTTAACAGAAGCAAATCATCTTGCACACTGCCACACTGTACAACAAATTGCAGAAAGCAAATTGTTTGGTAAAGTAAATTTATTACATTCTATTGAGCTTAAACTGCATTATGAAAGCAAGTGTATGCTTTCCATCAAAACACAAGGCTGTATTAAAACTTTAATAACGTCATTACATACTTACAGGATATTCACACCATGCACAGTTTGGGAGAGCGATGCAGTCACTGCATGATTTTGCTTTGCTCTCCACACATGGATTACCTGAAACTGTAGAATATATTATTTTTAATTCGAGCAAAGACAAAGAAAGTAGGCAAAGAAACATGATGAACCACATGATAATTACAAAGAAACAAAGTGATATCGTTTGTAAACAGGCATGAAGCCACTACCAATATCCAAAAAGAAGCTTTCTTCACAATGGATGTGGTAAAGGGATAGTCTAAATGAGGCCCAGCCATTCACTAAGTAAGTCTGAAGTTCCACGATGCCCTAACGCATATTGCATTTCAAAAAGTGCTCCATACCAAACGCACAATGATATTGCAAAACGAAGGGTGTAACAGTTGCTGTTTTAGCTAATAGCATATATAGAGCAATACCTTCTTTAGGTCCATACAATTTTGACTTTTCTTTAGAAAACTGGTATATCGAGGTACAATGTCTATTGTCTACTTGGGGATAATTTAAGTTTCACCTAGTTTATATTTGCCAACCAGAGAGTACTACAATAAATTGTTTTCATGTCATACAAACATGTACTAACTTCCAAAACTCACAGGATAACAGGCTTGTCCATAAAGTTTATTTGTCCCAAGGGATGCAAGAAAACATGAAAGAAGCCGCCCCACTGCACTCCTGATGGTATTAGACGTAGAGCAGGGTTTCTTAGCCTGGGGTGCTAGCACCCCCAGGAGGTGCTGAAATCAATTTCAGGGGGTGCTGGGGAAGGTCACATGTGCATATGATCAAGATGTACTAAAATTGTCTTTACTTTATCCTTATAGTAACCAGGTGTTAGCCGATGGCAATGGGTGCTGGACTGCTCAGGCGTGACAGAAAGAGGTGCTGAGGTAGAAAAAGTTTAAGAAACGCTGACGTAGAGGCTCAGTACCATGGCGCAGTGATTCGAGGCCACCGAAAAAAGATAGTTGGGTCCTTTTTTTGGTGACAACTAAAAAGAATCACCAAATGTTTGGGGTGCCTTAGCAACGACTCTGCAGAAGCTAGACATTAGACATGCGCATGATATAATATTCATCGTATCACTAGCTTCGTGAGAATCCCATGGGATGGGGCAAACAAGGTGTATCATGGACAAGCCAGCAGAAAACACGCTAGAATTCTCTGCTGAAAAGCTACCTATCAAACACAAATGGAATCCATACTGCTTGGGAAAATTAATAAATGTTTCTCGTATGAGACAAGAAGACACATTGGTTAGAAAACAGATAAGCGTGATGCAAAAAAACAAAAACATTTAAACAAAATCACGTTTGGTTTTCAATTAGTTCTTCAACTAGTTAAATTTTCAGACACATTCAAAAATAACGACTATGCAGTGGCAAAAGAGACGTAACAGTTCACTTACCAGAGGATGAATCAATTAAGACGCATGTGGCAACCAACATGCAAAGAAATCTATTCATGTTTATCAGTTTAGATCTGTACTTCGTTATTGTGTGTGGTACCCTTGTTTAAGAGCCTGTTCCTGGAAATTAATGGCTTTGCACTAATTTAGCGAAACACTTATTGACGAACCTTAGGAAGGTTAGACTGAACTTACGCATATATTCACATGTGTCAACTCTCTGGCTTGGGTTTTCTAAGGTTGCATAGCCTGATTTACCAAATATCAGAAGCGTTTAGCCTACTTTGCAGCTTGTTGCAGGTAAGACGTTAAAGAAGGAAACAGGTACCTTAAAAATTGCAAACTTTATCAACAACGTCGGCACTACAGCATTCCTTTCAATTAAAACTTTTCAGCAAATTTGATGATTCGGTAAAAAGAATGGAATTACTGCGAGATAGGATTTAAACACAACTTATTAATAAAGTGACCAGAAAGCAATTCCCTCTGGTTTTAGTTTAACTTAGCAGCAACTGCAATCAACCAACATTCCTTCAATATGACCGGTTGACCCATACCAAACAACTGACTGAATGAATGCATCTGAGCAATAGTCAGCGGAAGCAAAGGTTCTTATATCAAAAGTTTTGCATTGCAAGTTACATCGTTCGTCAACATGGCACGTCACTTTTTGTTTTGAGACAGAATTCCGGTAAGGATGTCGAGGTGAATGTTTTCTAGACAACCACATGCCAACGCGGCGCAAAACAAAGCAATTCATGACTTGATTGCAATTGCGCAAGGTGCATAATTCCGCATCGCGTACGATCGAGGCAATCCGGTCGCCCTTCTGTTCTTTTTTTCCTACTTCGCTTTACGCACGCGCAAATGTAAAGTTTTGCGTTGTGTTGCGATGGTAGTAGCAATTAACGAACGTTGTCGAATCGGCTTATGATCTACACTGCAGCACTGCGAAAATAACATCTTATGGTGTGACGATGAATTAGGCCATTTGGCCGGTTACCATAGTTTTGCAGTTTATTTAATTTTCAGACGAGACCAAAATAAGGCAATACTTTTTGTTCACTTCGAAAAAGCTGAGGAAAAAGATCACACATTGTTTAACCGAATGCGTGACCATTGTCAAGGTTGCTTGAAAAAAATTAAAAAAAAAGTTTTGCTTCATGTCTCTCATCACAGCGATACAAGAAGAAAACAGTCGGAACGAATGCTGTAGTGGGTTTTCAAAAAATGAAACAGATCTCATTTGATACCAGTCTCAGTATCCCATAGTTTGATGTAGCGGTCGTATGCGATAGTGAGGAACCTGGTGCTATCGTTGCTGAAGCAAGACTCTGTTTTTCCTGCCTTCTTTACGTACACATCTGTGAACTCGGCATGTTTCTTTAAATTTTCTTCCCTGTTGCGTTTCAGTCTGCGATGAGCCGAACCACTTAGCTGTAATTTTTTGCTCATTCTAGTTGATAAAAAACACAAAAAATGCGTCTTTTTGGGTCCAAATAGGGACGTGATGGGGGGATACCTACTCACAGATGTAAATATTTATGCACGTTTATATTTCTTGCAGTATCCTCGTTTTTAACTACAACAAAGGATATTTACCGCATAGAGTAAGCTGTAATACTAAATTTAATAATCTAATCTCATAATCTAATATAAAGAATGTTATATATAGATTTGATAATCTAATATAAAGCATATTTCATGACTTTAGCTATATACGTTCATTTAGACCAGCGGTTCTTAACCTTTTTTCTCCAATTCCCCACTTTTTAGTGGGCCAACTCTCCATTTCCCACATAAATGATTGTGATTTGTAAAGTAAGTCAACATTTGGATGTGATGTGTTAAATTTTGAAGCAGTGGTTCTACTGTCCGACCAGTCATTCCCCACTTGGCATCTCCGCCATTCCCCGCCAGTGGGGAATTCCCACAGGTTAAGAACCACTGATTTAGACGAAAATTGATACACCCAACCCTACCACTGTTGAACACCCGCCTTTTTATTGTTCAGCAGTGATTATAACGTCTTAAAGTTTGATGGAAATCGCACTGAAGAACTTAATCCAATACAGACAATGCCAAATTGTACAACTGTGTGGACAAAATTCCCTTTCAATTAAAGCCTTCGTCACAATCATATCTAAACTTAAGCATGTCATTTGCCTTTGACTCAGGTTTTTGGACTAAGGTTCATCGGCTCTAATTTACTACAATGAGAGCAAGCTTACAATATGAGATATAAACTTACGCCCGCACAGCACTATCTCGATTTATCTCGATTCAAGAAAGTCATTTTCCGATACCTTTTCGGTCATGCAGAAAAACATGTTCTATCGAAACTTGACAACTTTGCCGTTGCAGAATTCTTCACTTTACCCGCCAACGTTTTATCTTGATAAGCCCACCTAATGAGCAGACTGCAGCTTGTGGCACTTGTTTATTTGAAAATGTCCCACTGAACGTTAAAACAGCAGCATGAGACGTGCCAAGAAATGTTTGTCGCCAATACTGCATACTGCTGAGTGCCTGCCAGGTGATGTAATTATGTGCTATTGGGGACGTTGCTAAGTATAGAACGATAGGAGAAAAAGGGTTATGATAGCTTTGCTTAGCTTGATTTCAAGCAAGGCCTTTTTTATCAGATTTTGAGTGGGGGGACTATGTTAACCTCGAATTACAGCAGCAGTGATGTTTGCTGGCCTTCTGTTGAATGTCATCTCTGTCCTTTGTTCAGAGGGCTTTTGACAGTGGCGGGGGATGGTTTTGGTTATGGACGGGTAGGAAGGTGCAGAAACTGGAAGGCAGTTGCCCTACAAATAAGTAGGCTAAAAAGCCCTGACCTCAAGCAAACACAGGAGTAATCTAGCTGCTTGGAGTTGATATAGATTTTGGAGAAATCGTTTTATCGATTTGCTCATTCTAAAACCACGTGTCCAAGTTTTTCAGACTAGGGATTCCAAGCACAAAAACTCAAAAGAGTTGAAATCACGTTAGACATAAAGGTTCACAGAAGTCTTCCACAAAAATCTGGCCACAGTTTTTAAAACAGGAATATTAATTTCGCTCGAATGAGTATCGTCAGTTCCACAGAATAAAAAAGTAAAAGCGTAAAATCTGCAAGGCAATGAATTAAAATAGTAAGTCAATGAATTGAAATAGTAAGTCACTTAAAAACCAAAGAGTTCCGAGTCAGCATGCTATCACTCAAAGTGTTCAAAACGTTGGCCTCACGGCACACTGCAAAATACCGACCTATCACTAGCGATGAAGTGCAGCACGATATCAACGTCAGGAATCGGGAAGCAGGTTACATCCCTGCAGGAATTAGATAAGAAAATGCCAAAGTCGCAACGCAGAGCGAGAAATGACGTATCAGGAAAAAAGGCAATGACCAAAAACGCAACTACTTGGTATGGGGCAAAATCATTTTTTTAATATTAATTTCCGCGTCAATTTTGTGGAAACATTTACCTTCACACTCCTCGAGATAGCTAGCTTTGGGTTATTCTACAAAGGTAACTTTAAAACATTGCGAAATGGGTGGTTTTTGTGTCAAATCATGATATTTGTAAAAATGTTTTAATAGAACTGCTTTATCATTGTCAGCAGTAGCGTCAAAAGAATTCCAAATGCTACGATGGGCCTTCCAGCGAATGGAGAATTTATTTATCGTCTGCCCAACATATTGCTTTCTGCAAATGGTGCAAGTAGCCACATAAACACCGTAATTGGTGCAATTAAGTTTCTGTTTAAGTTGAACAGTTTTACTGGTGTTTCTAAAACTTCAGTATAGTTTACCATCGATGTTCTGTGGCGACCAAAATTTCCACACAGTACGTAGTTGTAGTATCCTCGTTTTTAACCACATGGAGCAGATGAACCCGTCTATGCAGTCGCAACATTTCTGTGCGCTCGTGTTTTATAATTAATTTGTGATGTGCAAGCCATTTGTTGCTAGTCGTTTGTTCGTAATCATTGCATCTGGTTTCAGTTTATTTTGTTTTTGAGTAAGTTTCAATGACGAAGGGAAAGATGTGGTCCAGATGAAACGAAAAATATTAATGTCATTCAGGACAAGCTTAGTGAATCTCCGTTGTTTATTGTGGCGGCAGACGTCAAGGGCTTATACCCAAACCTCAAAAGCGATATTGTGAAGCGTGCTGTCAGTCGCGCACTTGAAAAACATTCCAAGTTTTCTGTCGACGCCCGGGAGGCCATATTACAACTAAACAACGTTTGTCTGAGTAATGTGATAACACAATTTGAAAGCAACTTTTACATTCAAGATAAAGGTATAGTTACCGGTGATAATCACTTAGTTACCTTAGCCAATATTACTGCCTACTACGTATTAGAACCGTATTCACTTGTAATTGAGAAAGCTGAAATCTTCAGAAGATTCATAGATGATATAGTTTGGTTGTCTTCGTTTGGTTGTCTTTCGGGACATCAGGAAGCCTGGAACTCACGTTCAGACAGACAAGCACAATGGAAGCTGATGGTTCGGTGGAATTCCTAGGTGTACATCACTGCGTTGCGCCAAACGAGAAATACGGATTCATTGCCAAAGACTTTGCAAAAGCAACAGCTGAACATAGGTGCTTCATTAGTAGACTGTCGCATCACCCATGCTCAAGATTCAAATCAATTGTTTTTGGGGAAGCCATCAGAATGCGTAGATTGAACGAACGCGATGAGGACTATCAGTCAGCTCTCGTACGACTTCGGAACAAAACTTTACGTTCTGACTTCTCCCAGAACATGGTGCAAGACATGAGAACATGGTGCGCTACCGCTGACAATGATAAAGCAGCTCTATTAAAACATTTCTACAAATATCATGATTTGACACAAAAACCACCCATTTCGCAATGTTTTAAAGTTACCTTTGTAGAACAACCCAAAGTTAGCTACCTCGAGGAGTGTGAAAATAAATCGTTCCACAAAATTGACGCGGAAATTAATATTAAAAAAATGATTTTGCCCCATACCAAGTAGTTGCGTTTTTGGTCATTGCCTTTTTTCCTGATACGTCATTTCTCGCTCTGCGTTGTGACTTTGGCATTTTCTTATCTAATTCCTGCAGGGATGTAACCTGCTTCCCGATTCCGGATCGATACATGCGATCGATCACATGTACGATCGAGCCTTTCTAGTGGTCAGGCAGATTCTGAAAGAACTCAGTTCAATACTAGAGTAAGAAAACATCAAAGAGTTGAAATTACTTTTGAAAATTACGTTTTAATCAACAAATTGCCGCCCCCCAGAAGGTTCAGCCCAGGGCCTGGAGCCCTTTGCTACGCCAATTGGTAATGTCCGCCTATCAATTGAACGGTTAGGTGTTCGATCCGCGGCCACTGAGTGAATCTCCGTAGCGCTCCTTGAACAAGTGCGCTCGCCTCAACTTCCCGGATTAGAGGCATCATCCAGGCTTCGTTCTTCGGCCAATTGTCAATAAATAAATCTGTCGCATTTCATGTGATCCAAAAAAATTGCTTGCTCTTCACCGCAGATACTAGACTGACCCCTTTAACGACCACCAGAGCCACTATAGTGTCTCGATGTTTTTTTGTTATAACTCTCCAGCCGCTACAGCTAGATAGGTGTTCAAACCCTCTACGGATGCGGAAAGTCTTCTTGGTTCTATTAAAAAAAAGTTTTTGATTGGGGTGAGGGGTTCACCTGGGGTGGGCTCGCAAAGTTGGGGTGTTTTCGTTTTTTTGACCAACTTTGACGGGCCCTGGACGCCAATTCCATGGACCAAAATTTTG
>Ga0210059_1010030_pt1 | contig 14687 bp, 10 predicted proteins | sample Ectturendosymbi2_FD_188042 | JGI IMG/M metagenome (GOLD analysis project Ga0210059, IMG submission 188042) | Ecteinascidia turbinata endosymbiont from Florida, USA - Sample 2 (SPAdes) (version 2) | ecosystem: Host-associated > Tunicates > Ascidians > Unclassified | place: Key West, Florida...
GAGCCGAAAACAGCTCAGCTATACAGAATTCAACCTATGCATTTCAACACCACACACCTCAACCTGCCCGAACTAACCCCACGCAGTTCAACTTGTCTCGGCTTGATTTCAGTGCCCGGTGTCATTCAGCGTTGCTCAGTCCATATTTGTGAGTGTGCTCACTACTTCTTGCGCACTGGCCGTAGTGGATGGAAGCTTTAATCGTAGACACACAAGCTGATAAAAATAACAAATAGATATCGCATATTTAAAAAGATGAACCAACTATACCATCACTTGCTGGCTGAATGAATACAACAGCCAGAGAAACGTAGTTTAACAGGCAACACCCAAGCGAATCACACATTCATGAAGCGCAGGATGACATAGTAAAAGGTTACATTGTGTGTATAGCAACCTTACACGTATAAAGTTACATTGTGCGAGGTTGAATGGAGTGAGGTTGATATATGAATAGAGTGAGGTTGAATTGTGTGAGGTTGAGTTGTGTGCAAGGTGAGTTGCGTTAGGCTGAGGTGTGTGATGTTGAGGTGCACGCAGGTTGGATTGTGGGGTTGAAAAATTCGAAAGCCTGCAAAACTTTAAAAATAATTTAATGATACGAAATCCTAAATGAAAATACATTCAACCAGATTTCATGTGATCAAAATATTTGGAAAAGGCCACGCGCTACCTGCTTCCTTACAAGACAATGAATAGCTTTTTTGAATGAAACGCTCATTTCATCAATTTTCAAGTAAGGTTTTGCTATTATTTTCACCTGACCCTGAGGTCTTTCTGGAATGGTTAAGAAAAAATTTGGACCCACGTTACCTATGTCAAAAATTACAAGCCCTGTCAGTGGTTTGGGTGCAATAACTTCTTACAGAATCAAAAGCAACTTTTCAGAAACCGTTACCCTTCTATGCGTTTTCGATTTGCACGTCACACTTTCTCTGGCGTCTAAAGCGGACAAGCAGGGAATTAAACTATTTTTGGTCATTGGCTGCGAAATTAAAAGTACAAAGACAGTACTTTTTATTATGCCTAAAATACTCTTTTATGTAACCTGAACACCTTAATCTGTTTAAGTAAATGACTGGTTAGCTGTATTAGAACACATTCTCTTGAATAACATTGAGCCAAATCAAAGTTTCGGTCGTTTTGTAACGAATTTGACCATATCAGCTTTAGCTACCATTTAAATGCATTGGATCTAACTACTTGCAGTGGAACAACGCTGTATCAGATACACTATATCAAAAACGTCACCAGCAACAGTCGCTGTCAGTTACGCTCAGAGAAGCATTTATATCATTTTAGGTTCTACGTACGTTCCAGAATAAGTGAAATTCTGCATGGACACAGTCAAGAGGCGTTATGTGGCACTGCAAGCATTGGAGATGTATATGAACTGACATGTTTGGGTTGCTTCGCCTGCATTAAGAGAAACCTCATTGGACAATAAAACTCTTGGTGAAATTCCAGCTTTGAGGAACTGATATCCAAATATTTTCGGTTTTCAAGAAACCAGGCTCTATTTTATTACAAAGCTTGAACAATAACACACTTTCAGAACTGCAGTTATGAAAATTATTATGTTAGCAGGAAAGGTACTGTAAAATGAAATTCAACCACTATTGGCCTCCCTGGAAAAAACTATTTAGTCACCCTCTCAAAACATCCACTGTTGCCACCTCCTGGAAAAAAATTTCCGGCGCCCATAGACAGGGATTCTCAATGGTTCCACAAGCATGGTGCAACGCCTCATACCTCAAATACAAAATTAATGTGGTGAGAGCAACATTTTCCAGGACGCATCATCAGCAGGGTTGACAATGAATGAACACCTCATAGCCCTGTTAGTCCACCAGACTTTTCTTTATGGGTTATTACGAAAGACTGTGTATACATAGACAACCCTAGGACAATTGTTGCTAAAGAGATTACCAAAAAATCGGAACAATTTTACGAGTGGAATGTAACCGAGTTATTGATAATTGCTCTCTCCAAGCGCAAGTTTGCTTTTGGAGATCCGTCCGACGGTTTGAGCATGTGCTGTACTGTGTGCCTGCTGTAAATCTAGTCTAGATTTCGGTATGAAACGTTCAGCAATTGTTTTGCATTTACTGTGGAGTGTTTGTGCCAAATAGTAAGTGCTACAACTAGCGTCAGTAAATTATTAAACCTTTGAGCGGTTGTTTTTTCTGAACACACTGTACTTACATCTTTACTTACTCGCCGTGTTGTGTAGATTGTATTGTGTCTCATTTCATGTGATGCTCATCATCTTTATGCATGCATTTCATGTATTTCTCTGCGGATATAGAGTCAGGTTGAAATAAGAAAATATTTGCCACATATTTGATTTGAAATAGCAATATGAGTGGAGATAGCGTTGATGCAAAGGTTTCGATCACTGTTGGCGGGAACGTTTCTGGAAGGTAAGTGTGCTCAAGTCTGCAATTTCGTTCATTCGACAATTTTTCAGAGCAAGGGGGTCGAGCCTATTTACTTCCATGGGCCCCACGAATTGTACATTATCGCTGGCGGGCCGCAAAATCAATTAATTTGATTCTAAAATTCCAGCTTTATCCAACTATGAGGAAGCGTGACTTCTCTTGACTTACTATCTACATACATGCTTATCATGGAGCTTCGTTTTGACGCGATGTTCTGCTCTAACTTAATTCTACCTTCATCTAACTATGAGGAAGAGTAACTTCTCTTGACTTACTTACTTTTGACTTACTATATATGTTCTTGCTTAACATGGAGCTTCGTTGTGACGCGATGTTGTGCTCGAACTTAGGTAGCGAAGGTTCTGATGCGGGTCATATCAAATGTTCACGCGGACCGCAGGTTCTGCTGCTTAAGAGAATAGAAACAAATATAGTTAAATCCGCAGTCACCTTTAAAAACACCTGGAATTGACAGACTCATTTAAACGATTTGAAGTTCTGAATATTTCGGACAATTTAAATTGCAACGGGAGGCTTACGAAATATCTCTCAGCCGAGACCGAAGAAGTGTTAAAATATTTGTAAAAATTCAGAAAATTGACAAGTACAATTTGTTAAAGTGGCTGATCTGTAACGTTCTTTGAATCATCTAAATGCTGCCAAAATATACTGTTAAAACAAATGTGTATCCGAAAATCCTATGATGTGGAATTAGGGTTAAAATCACATTTTTCATGTTGTTGATCTTCATACGTAAAACGTATATTGTGAACCATGCAGCAAAGAATTCCAAGCAACACTATCAAGACTAAACGTTACACTGCAAGTCAGTCGTGATTGACACCTGGTCGCAATTTTGCTTTTGCTTTCAAGAGTCGATTCTATTTTTCTGCTTCTATACAACTTTTCAAGAACAACTTTGTGAAAACAATTGTGCTACTTGTTGAATAAAAACAAACAGAAGATAAGTGTAGTAAAAGTTCAAATGTTATCGAAAATATCAAAAGATTACTCCATCGCAAAGAATTATAACATGAGAAAACAATTATGAAGTACTAATATCTTGCTGGGGATGGATGGGTGCATTCTCTTTATCTAATTTTCGTAGTTAAACAGTATAACATTCGCAAGCAACTTAGTTTGACATTGGAACTAAAATTATTTGACTATCAGTTGAGAAGCAACGTCTGAAACTCATCAGAACCCTTCAAAAGCGAGGAGTAACACGATAAAAGCCCCTGTTTTCTGCTGTATTCTGAATGGAACGATCAAAAAATGCTGCATTAGCTTTATAAGCATGTTGGCAAGAATGGGCACCCATGCGATATGGTAGAGGAAGAAAGCATCTGGATTCCAATTTTCAGACATATGCAGTAGAATCTGCGAATCATGCAGAATGTACTAATATCGACGTTTTATACATATCTTAAATCTTGATGTTATTAACCGTTGAGTGTGAAAGTTTGAAGAGCTCCTTCGAATCATAATTGGCATGTATTTTGTACTGAATTTGCTATTGCAGCTGGTTGCAAATGCTCTAAAGTGGAAAATCCCGATGCTCTTCAAAAAATGCTGTTGACTTGTTGACAATGTCAACTGCAAATTCTCGTTTTTCTCGAAAGTCATTTCTCGAAAGTTCCTCAGCTTTCATTACTAACACATTCTGTGTTCAATGGGACGTATATTGAGCATTCTCACCGGTTGTTTCTACGTGGTCTTTTAATACATCACCCTCTGCTTCAATGCAACAAGCAGCTGCTGCGAGTGAACGCCTGTTCTTTTTTACGAAGAGCTGGGATCATTTGTGCCGCAGTAAAGGATGGAAGACAGGATAGGGAACAATGTTTTTCTGTTCCTAACTACAGTAAAGCAACTGTGCTACTGCTTTGAAAAACTATTTTATTTCCTTTTCCGTTACAACTAGTAAAATCTCTAGCAGTTTGTTAAGATCCGCGATGCCACAATGTGCCAATACGATTTTTAGCTTGTGTATGGAAATGTTTAAATCTCGTGAAACTTTCGCAATGAAAGCACCTTGAACCCACTACGAATGGGAAAGAGAAGGCAGCAAATGCAAACACCACCACCAATGAAGAGTAATGGTTTAAACACGCATGTCTTTGGGTGTCTAACAGAGAATTGTCTCTGTGGCTATTGTCTTCTGGTGGCACAAAGGGGTTCAGTACAAGCTGATGTCTCAATTCTGAGCTTAGCTGGTGAGCTTGGCCAACGTGAAGTCCAATGTTCCTTTCATTGCCGAATGTATTTCATCTTTGTAAACTAGATTTTTCTGAGCTCAATGTGTACAATGACGAGAACGTATAAAGTGCCACAGCCTTAGCTGCAGGTCAATACGTACTTTCTGAAATACATTGGAATCGCTTTGCTTGCTATCACAGACACTGCCGATGTCTGCACTCTTTTTACAACTATATTCCAATGTCTCTCTATCAACCGCCAGACATTTGATTGCTTTGTATATCAATGGATATGGTTGCTTATATGCAATGCAAAAAACACCTTCCTCATTGTACGAGCCAGGTAATTCAATCCACTGCTAGGCCGCACTAGATCTCCGGGCAGGTTTTGAGAATCCATTCGATTGTCTCATCATCCAGAACCATCAGCCTGTGCAGTCCATGGGGAGGTCGATGGATTGGACATTAGAGGACAACATGGTCGACGGTTTGTTCTTCTGCACCACACTCACAGGCCGCAGAGGAGGCCATACCCCATTTGTGCAAGTACGAGCGAAAGCGTTCGACACCGGTGCGGAGGCGGCTAAGCCGGCCCCACGTTGTTCTTGGCAGGTCCATTCCAGGAGGATGGGTGCCTATGTCGGTGATGTAAGTACGGAGTCCCGTAGTGTTTTTCAACCAAACTGCCTTCCATCGGTGATTCGCCCAGAGCGCCGCACATCCGTTGTAATTTTATCATTGCTAAGCAAGCACCTGTTCCCATTGAGTTAAGTAGCGCAGGCAAAACCATGGGTGGCCGTGGTCCGTGAGCTGTTCTTTGCGTTAATTACATGATTCGCTGACTTACTGAGAGCTGGACAACTACTATTCTTTTGTCGGACGAGACACACAATGAGAGAGACAAAGACTTTAGTTGGTTTCACGCATTCTTTGAAGTTAAACAAATATACAAACGGCGTTCATAAGCTCTATGCCTTGGTTTTAATAATAATGTGCGGTGGCGTGAAATGTAGTGAATTGAAAGACACGAATTAATGTTGGCTGCCTGACTAGAATATGCAGAAATACATAACGAATCGGATTATATCGTGAACGACAAATCGCAAGTATCAAACGCCGTGAAATTTTTCTTTGGCATGGAGGACCATTTCGTTTCAAAACAAATAGCCAAAGTAGTTGCCAAACGCTGTCACGCAGGCATTGCCTACTCGATTACCGAAACTTGTTATGATTCTTGCCACAAAAGTGATTATCTTTATAGCGAAAGTTTTACTTTGTTTATTATGATGAGAATTTGTGTGCAGCATTGGTTTGTTCTTTATGCAACCAGCAGGAAGTGCCTGGCGCTTTTCCTGTCTCTTAACCCAGACTTTCAGGCATTTCAATTGTCGTTGCTAAGCAACGGCATGTAAGAGCGAGTTTGCGCGACTTTGATTTCATATCCAGTTCATCGCTCTGTTGAGTTCACCTTGAAAAGTCCGAAGTCCAGTTTACTGCATGTTGAGGCGACAGAGGTGCACATGGACCTTTTTCGCCTCTGCAACACTTTAGCAAGACTGCACCTCAAAGATCAGAAATCATCAATGCGACTTCCAGTCTTATCACTTAAAGACTTGACAGTGATACCACCTTACACATGTCGCTTGAGAACATTCCTTCACTTAATCCTTCATTTAAATTCGATCCACTCATCTATGTATATAGGCATGCGCTTTCACCTGTAGATTTTCTTCACCGTGTTCTGCGTTCATTCATTTTTTTTTTGTTTTTCTTTTCATCATGCTTATTTGATCTCCAGCTGTTGTTTCTCAACACTTGTCAAAAAAATGATAAACGGGCTTGGTTGAACAGATGACCGCCACGGTCTTTCGCCAATCCTATATGACACACCGCCCCTCTTTGTTTACACTGATCAGCTATTGTGCCATTTTGTTTTCATTTGCTCTAATGTTCACTAATGGTTGGTTTACTGCATGCGATGGCTTTTATGGTGCTTCTCCTTGTTGACTGAGTCATATGAAACAATAAACCATTACATCCCCGTTGCATGTTTGAAGCTGGGAAATAATTATAAATTTCTAGCATCAGGTTGAAAAAATTTGTTGCTTCTAGGCAGGACTTAACAGCGCCATTCACAACCAAGTTCAAGGTATGTGAAATATGAAGCACAAAAATGTCCTTGGTTTGACGTTCAATACTCTTTTTCGTACACCATTTACTTTACCTCCCATATCACTCCCATTGTCATAGCCTTGGCCACGCAGATTGTCAATGGATGAAGCCATTTTCTCAATTTCATGCACAAACAAGTGTTTCCGTCAGAAACGAACCAGCTGCCTCTTACAGTGGAACAAATCCTTAAACATGCTCTTTCAGCATGACATTCTTGTGAGTACTCTCTCCAGTTTCTTGTGTGTTTAATCGTACGTCGACAAATCGCACATTGTTCTACATGGCAAATGTCTGGTACACAATCCAAAATAATCGATAAATATCTGACTACACTTGTTTTTGCTAAAGTTTCTTTTATTAACCTTTTAACGGCAGCGGTTGGCCGGCCCTTTTTTGGCCATAAATCGCCAGCCGCTAGAGCTAGAGAGCTGTTCAAACCCTCTACAGAGTCAGCAAGCCTTCTAGTTGACATCGAAAGAAAACGTTTTTCGTTTTCGTTTTTCGTTTTCTGCGGGGGCTTTCTAGAGGTGACGTCACAATGAGGGCATGTTTTGGAAATTTTGGTCATCTTTGGCCGGCCCTGGGCCCCAACCCATTGACCCATTCTTTTGGTTCAAAGTTTTGTTGGAAACTAGGTCAAAATCCGCGTCTGCAGAGCCCTTGATTGACTTGCTGGCAAATCTGCAGCCAAAATTATGGGTCAAAAACCCAGTTTTTGACCTAATTCAAATCTTTTCAGAAAAGGCATAATTTGTCCTTTCAGGGCAAACGTTGGCCAGCCATAACTCGGCAGCAGTTTGAGCTAGAGAGCTGTTCAAACCCTGTATTGACTAGTGGCGTCGTGTAGCTTAGATTAAAAAAATTTTTTTTAATTAGTTAAGGGGTTTTGGGCCAATGGGATCATGACAGGGGCATGTTTTTTGGTGAATTATATGACATCATTGACCGATCCCACGCGCCAATATTTTGACTCGCAGTAGTTTTGGATTCTAGGCGAGAATACGCGTTTGTAGAGCCCTTGATTGAGTTTCTAGCGTTTCTGGTTCAAAAGTTAGGCCAAAAAACAGCTAATTGGTAAGGGGCTTTTCTCAATACTTTTTGGGGATTTCCCTAATCTATTTTAATGTTTTTTGGCCCCGATCTTGGAACCAGGAACGCTAAAAACCCATTCGGACTCTTCAAATTCCCGAAATGTAACCAAAAACAGTTAAACTCAAAAAATGTATGTCATTTAAATGGCTCCTGCGGGTCTAAAAGGAGGTCGGGCAAAAATGCTGACGTCAGCAAAAAATAACATAAACGTCCTATCATTATATAAGCATTAAAAAAAACAGACATCCTAAACAGAAACGTTCGTTTTTTTATTGCAAACTACATGTCTTTACGAGTCTTTAGAGGGTTTGAACAGCTCTCTAGCTCAATCTGACGGCGAGTGATTGCCTGGGGAGAAATGCCCCTCAGAGTGGCTTTTGAGGGAGCAAAATTTTGGTCAATTTTTGGTTTATGAACCATAATTTTCGCTCTCGATATGCTAGGAAGTCAATCAAGGGCTCTATAGACGCGGATTTTGACCTAGTTTTCAACTAAACTTTGAGTCCAAAAAATTTCCCTTTGGGACAGCGCCCAGGGCCAGGCAAAAATGGCCAAAATAACGCATAACACCCCTACATGTGACGTACCTCCCAGAAAACCTCAAAGCCAAAACGAAATTTTTTTTTTCGATATTGACTCCAAGACTTGCTGAATCCATAGAGGGTTTAAACAGCTCTCTAGCTCTAGCGGCTGGTGACATGTGTTGGCTCGCGAGGTCGTTAAAAGAATTGGCTAGAAGCTATGTAAAATGTAAGTGTTTACAGAGTGTAATTTGAAAAAAACATTGATAAGTCACTGTTACTGAAATTCTGGTTTAAACAAAGATGAAATAATAAAAATCGTGTGATCGACTGCTGGAAGTCAAAATCGTCAAACCATAAACTGTAACTTTCAAAATTTCCGGGGAAGGCACGCGTCCAACTTTGCTCATTCCGTCACCCATGTTGACAATACTCTGTTTCGTTCAATGTCGGAAGCGTGTCAATACGCTAAAAGTCCGTCTTAAAATTCTGACGCAAATAATCACAAGAGCATTTGACCAAGGGCAAACGGGTTGGTGGGAATAGCGGTGTAGGTAAATCCAAAGCATGACACAAAGATGCATTTGTCGATGGGGCTGCGATTCGGTAACTATGCAATTTTTGCAAATTGCAATACCCTTTAGACATAATTATGCCCTGTTCCAATCTGGCCTTGAATAGAGACGCCTGTCCGGGCTCTAGGTATGGGTCAAATGGTCTCTTTGAAAGGGAAGACTTAGTTCTTTAGCCGTTCTTCTTTCGTTTGAGCGAGTTCTTTTATCTACTGTTTGGCCGCGCTAGATTTCGGGGCAGGTGTTGAGCAGCCATTCGGTTGTCTCATCGTCCAGAACCGTCAGGCCGTGCAGTCCATGGAGAGGTCGATGGATTGGACAGTGGAGGACGACATGGTCGACGGTTAGTTCTTCTGCGCCACCCTCACAGGCCGCAGAGGAGGCCATACCCCATTTGTACAAGCAGGAGCGGAAACGTCCCACACCGGTGCAGAAGCGGTTAAGCCGGACCCAGGCTCTTCTTGTAAGGGTTATTCCGGGAGGGTGTGTACCGTTATCTTGAATTAAAGTGCGGAGTTTTGTGGGGTTGTCCCCCACTCCGCATTCCATCTTGATCCGCCCACTGCGCCTCACGTATGTTGTTGTTGTCGTCAGAGAAGCTGACAACTTATTAGCTTGTTCAGCCGTGTGAGGCAATCAGTCTATGGCAGGGGTTCTCAAACTTTCCCTGACCATGTACCCTTTTAATATTTCGACAGATAAGCATCGACCCGTAACATTTCTGATGACAAGAAGGCTGCGTGAAAAAACAAAAATCCACTGAATTTTTAATATAACTTTTGGAATTTTGGAACTTTGAAGGTAGACTCAGTTTCATGTCTCAAAGTTAATTTGTTGCGGTTGTACAATAAATGTACCCTTTCAGATGGGCAAATGTACGGCTAGGGTACATGTTCCTCAGGTTGGGAACCACTGGTCTATGGGGAACCCACAGGCAGGCGGGAAAAGTGTATCCACTCTAGCAGCCACTGCAGCTGAGCCTGGACCCAACATATTGACCACACCTTTACTTGTGACTCTCTTGTCTACTGGTGACGGGGCAACATAATCACTGCAACCTTTACCCGGGCTTGCTTTGGACATTTTTCAAAGATAATGTATTGTGTCGGAGTAGCTTCGTCACACAGGCACACACGTAAGCGCACACACACACGCTGTGGCTAAGAAAAGGAGCTTCGAAATTGGTCAAAAGCAACATTTTGACATGTTGGGTTACAGGGAACAGTTTCTTTGTTTCATGAAAATGCAACAAATTCAACTGAAGCACAGTGGTGGACCTCAACAGGCAATGAAGCAGTGGCATTACTATGCCTCTTTCTCAAAACCGTCACTATTGCGTCACCCAGCACGGGTGACATTTCGTAGATAGCTAATCAAAACATTGCGCAACGCTTGTAAACAATACAAAATCCCCGACTAGACTGGATCGCCATTGTCATCGACAAGTAAATAGTGAGGAAAGACGTAAGTCTTGTTTCATATGATCTTTAACAATAGCTGCAGAATCCAAGAAAGTCGAGTGGCTTTTATGTAACCCTGACACAATTCCAATAATTTTGAGCTAAGGCTGTAAAAAACATCACAAATGCGTGCAACAGAAACATCAAAGTATCAGCTATTTATGGCAGGGGTGGGGAACCCATTTACTATCACGGGCTGCATGAATTGTGGAATATCGCAAAAGGGCCGCAAATAAAATTTAAGTCTATGGTAAAATTCCAACTTTATCTTCCTGAGGAAAGTAGGGATAGAAAACAATGAAAAGCGCGAAAGATGTTTTGAATAACTTTTCAAATACCTGCTCATCATGGAGCTTCGTTTCTGCGCGATGTTGTATCTTAGGTAATGAATTTAGTGATGCGGGCAATTTCAGATCTTCACGCATAGGCGTAGTTAGGTGGCCCATGGGACCATGCCTCACCCAAATTTTAGCATATTTAGTCATTTTGTGCTTTGAGAGGCGGTGTCCCAAACAAAAGAATGTTGCTTGCCTGAACTCAAATTTTAGCCCCCCAAATTTTTCGCCCACCCCAAAATTTTCGGCTGGCTGCGCTACTGTCTTCACGCGAACCGTATTTGGCCCGCGGGGACAAGTTTCTCACCCCTCATCTGTGGGACCAACGAGATGTTTTTGATCATTCAATAAAAGCCAATTCATGTAATTATGCAACTAATCTGAAAGTTTTGCTGGAAAAAGATTCAGTTTGCGTTTCTTCTTCTTAGAAACATTGCGGTTTTTACTTCCTCATGCAATGGCGTGCTGAGGTATGGTGATGCAAGGGGCAACTGCTTGATTGTATGCCCCCCTACCAAATTATACAAGAGTGCTGAGGAATGTGAATATTGCGTAATATTGGCACAGCAAAAAAAGACGACCCAAACCACATACAAAAGGATTACGCGACAAAAACGTCACCTCATATTAGAAGCAAAAAGAAAAAAAGAGTCCGAGCCTCATATCACGTTACGCAAAGCAATTGAACGTTGTAAAATGTAGGTAGAAAGGTACATAGCTTTGCACGGCACTTTTGCGAGAAAAAGTGAAGTACGTTTCTGAACGTACGCTGGCACTCTGCTGTAAAAATCATAGTACGTTTTAGAACGTATCGTACTGGGCGCGGAATGTGCTCAGCTCCGAACCATCGTCTTTCTGACAAATTTAAAATATAAATTCGATTTTTTTAAATAAAAATTGAAAGTGGAGAACTTATTCACCAAATCGTCACGGATGGTATATGCTATAGTCTTGTGACACAACTGGCGCGACCACCAAAAATGAAACCAAGAACTTAAGATTCCATCGAAATATGAAGCACTGTTTACTCATAGATTTAACTTTGAACAAGCAAGTTTACGAGGTCTCGGTTTTTGTTCACTGCACTGTCTGCTTTGCTGTGATTACGGTATGGCATATATAATGATAAAACAATGCATCTAATACTTTTCAAAATTACACACTGCACCCACCCTTGCGAACCTTTCATGCCTCAGTTGAAGAAACTAAGAGGTAGTCGAGAGATAACTTAAAGACTACAACAGTATGCGAACTTTAGCCTTGCGGCAAGCTTTTGAGGAATCTGCCTGCTTTCTACTTTCATTCTTCTGCGACGATTAAAACTTGCAAGCGTATCTATTTCTCATAGTTAAAGGCCACAAAGATGGCGGTAAGTAAACCAGTCACAGTCAACTGTGACTGATTTACTTGCCGCCATCTTTGTGGCCTTTAACTAATAAAGACTACAAGTCGCAGATTAACAATAGGCTACCAGGAATCGTATCATATATCCAAAACAACTGCATGATATAAGAGATTGGCGAGGCAAGTCCTGCTGACCACATCCACAAGCAAGCGGGATACGGTCGACCAAGAACACATTTGGCGTGATTACACCTCGTATGTGACTTGGTACTGTCTTAGTGTGGAGCCAGTAGAGCTGCCGGAGGTTGCTGAAAATAGAATTGGGCTACTTTAGGTTATGAATTGTGTTAGACAGGACTGAGTTAAGTTGGATTCTTTCAAGTGATAGCTTTACTGTTTGTGGCTGGTTGTTAATTCAGGTATTTCATATTTCATGCACTTCGGAGAGCTGATGATGCGTACCTCGTCAGCGAAATTTACTCTGGAAGATCTTAGAGTTTGGCTTAGCTGAAAAGAATTGTTTACATAGATAGTTCCTAGAACCATTAGGTATTTGAGTCCACCTAGGACTGCTGCCCTTGCGACATTCTCCAGAATAAAAATGGGTATAAAAGTGAACGAATGACGAAAAAATATAATTCAAAAGCTTCTACTACATGTGAAGTGAAAATATTGCGAAGAAAAATATTTATGGAGAGTTTGCATTCATGCACATTAGGTAATACCTTGAGAAAAGTGTAAGCGTCGCCTAACCTCTCCTTTTCCGGCAGTGGCGTACGCAGAAAATTTTCATTGGGGGGTGGTGGTTCAGGGTCATATGGTGGTCATTTGTATTTGGTGTGCGCTGTTTGTGACGTCACAATTTGACGTCATGTCCATGTTTCCAAACTAACGTTTTGGCGAAGTTTGTTGACAAAATAATGCATATTTTTTTACACGCACTCCCCTTATTTCATGTGTCATTGCACTGAATGTAACCTATCAGCGCTCCAACTTAGGCTATCGGAGGAAAATAAACTCAACGCTACGACACAGCAGTTTATAACTGCAAAAATATCAGGCTGCGCATTAAAACAGGGGAGTGAAACACACTCATTCCTACGTTAGAGCCATTTATCACTGCAAAATGAGGCTGCGCTATGGTCTTGGCAAATACGAGCAGCTGAGAATTGAAGGTGCGCGGCTGGACTGGTTGGTGCAGACCCTGGTTTGCGAGATCGAATTTTACTGAACTACACAAGAATTGAGAATGCGCATAAAATATGCAAGAAAACGTTTTTTTTGTGATGTGCAAAAGTCTACAGACCCGTAACCAGGAAGAAGCGAAGCCTTCCCTAGAAAAATTTTCGTCCGCACAGTAAAAATGTGTTGACGTATTTTGAAACTATTGGACATAGTTTTAAAAAATTGTCCCTCTCTTAGAAAGTTTTCTCCCCCCATGATGTCCCAAGCTGGTTACGGGCCTGGAAGTCCAGCAAACGTTTAGTTTTCCTTCTTCCCTGCTGAGACATTATCAAATGCCGGAATGCTTCTATGTTAACAACTGCGGTTTTTGAGCTCGTGCAACAGTTTTGTTATGCTACAGAAATTGCTAATGTAGCCAATGCGTTTAGCGCTTGCGCTGATCAGCCTTAGCAGACAAAATAAAGGCAATTGTTTCAGATAAAGTGAACTATCGCGGAGCACAATTTAAACCTGCGTAGTGGACGAAAGATCTGCAGAAATTGGTGACATGGTTTCTGGACGCAGACGATAACCAAGATTCCTCCCATATCTGATTATTACTTTTTGGCCCATTCACAATGTTCCTAGAAATTTGCATGCAAATCCATTCCGTGATATTTGCATTACGTTGACAAATTAACAAGCAAAAAGTATGCGAAAACAATTAATCTCCTTTGCGCAGGTAATAAACTTTTCGTAAAATATAAAGCTGAAGGGGGGGTTTTAATCCCAAGCCCCCTTGCCCACGGCCTTGCTGAATATCAACATTCAGCCCACCAAGCTAGCATATCGGAGGTAAATACAATCAACGCTACGACACAGCAGTTCATAACTGCAAAAATATCAGGCTGCGCATTAACACAGGGCAGTAAAACACACTCATCACTGCGTTAGAGCAATTTACCACTGCAAAATGATGCTGCGCTGATGTCTTTTCGAATACGAGTAGTGGAGCGTAGAAAGTGTGTGGCTGGACTGGCTAGCGCACACCCCGGTTTGCAAGATCGAATCTTGCAAAACTACACAAGAATGGAGAATGCGCATGAAGTACGCAAGAAAACTTTCAATTTTTTATTATGCATAGAAGTCCAGCAAAAGTTTAGTTTTCCTTTTTCCCTGCTGAGACATTATCAAATTCCTGAATGCTTCTATGTTAAAAAAAGCTGTTTTTGAGCTCGTGCAACAGTTCTATCATGCTACAGAAATTGCTAATGTAGCCAATGCGCTCAGCGCTTGCGCTGATCAGCCTTAGCAGACAAAATAAAGACAATTGTTTCGGATAAAGTGTACTATCGCGGAACACAATCTTAAACATGCGATGGAGGGTT
>Ga0210059_1010032_pt1 | contig 14687 bp, 7 predicted proteins | sample Ectturendosymbi2_FD_188042 | JGI IMG/M metagenome (GOLD analysis project Ga0210059, IMG submission 188042) | Ecteinascidia turbinata endosymbiont from Florida, USA - Sample 2 (SPAdes) (version 2) | ecosystem: Host-associated > Tunicates > Ascidians > Unclassified | place: Key West, Florida...
GTCGGAATGAACGCAGTAAGGTTGGTCTCGGTTAGTACAGGGTTTCTTAACCTGGGTTGCTAGCACCCCCATGGGGTGCTGGGAAGGTCACATATGTGGCGGTAAAAGGTAAAAAAATACGTTTGTCTTTACTTTATCCTTATAGTAACCACGTGTTAGCCAATGCTAGGGGGTGCTGGGACTGCTTATGCGTGACCAAAAGGATGCTGGGGTAGAAAAAGGTTAGGAAAAGCTGGGTTAATACGTTAAAACAATGATGGTGTAACAACACACAACCTGTCGTGCCTGTTTGTATTATCATTTGATAACTCCAGCAGGCATCATAGTAAACAACTGCCAGCATAAAGTTCGATATTGCCCCTAAAAATAAAAATGCAGAGGAAATAGATTCTCTGCAGGCTTGCTTTCAATTTTTTTGTAAATTTTACAAAAATTGTTATATCTGATTTGTCAAGGCAATTGGTTTCGCGACCCCAATATTACACTTCGCGACCCCATTTGGGGCCGAGACGCATAGTTTGAGAAGCCCTGTTCTGTGCCATAGGCTGGTGGTAAACAGCATGAAGACAAGTTTTGCACAGCAGCAAAGCATTGTCGCAACACCCTCAGTTAACCATATGAAGTAATCCCAATGTAGACACGTTTTTCCCAGAAAAAGCTCACGAGAAACTGTTCTAGCTGCTTTAGCTACCTTATAGCTTTAGCTACCTTATTCAAAAAACAAACTCTGTTTGCGCAAAATCTAGTAAAAACAACCAAACGGAGGATCCAATACTAACAATATTGCTTTTCACCAGAATTTTGGGTGTCTGGCGGTCATGCGTTGTTGCGAGCTTTTTGTCAGAGGAAAATTGAACATCAATTAAGTACCGTTTTTTTTTTATTCTGTTTGTAACCACTTTCATAAAGACGGCTTGCATATCTCTCAAGCTCAGATGCACAGTATTGTCATGTTGCTACTGTAGGCCTACTGATAAGCGTCTAGAGTAGACATTTGCATTTCCGCTCGTTTCAAGGTAAATTGTGAAGTTATGCCTCTGCGCAGTTTCGCAAAATTTTAGTTAATATTGAGTCGTCATAGGAAAGAGTTGCGCGGGTCCCTAGGCCATGGCCTATCTGGCCTATGCGTAAATCCGTAACTGGCAGCAACCCATTTTGCAACCCTATTTAACCTAACGACCCCCTTCCGAAAAATTCCAGTCAGGCATATGTAATGCAGCTGTGTCTGCACAATAAAAATCACAATGACTAAAAAATTACCAGTGTCTTGCGCAAATCATTCCACAGCACAACTCATTGAAAACTAGAATAACTCGCAAGTTAGCTACCGCATTCAAATACCTATTTACAAACACCTATTTACATACCTATTTACAAACACAGCACCTATTTATATATATATATACCTATTTACAAACACATAATACCTATTTACAAACATAGCACAATATTACGTCACAAAGTCATTCGTGTGTTGCCAAAGTGCGCAGCCGTGAAATTCGCAAAGCCCTGAATGTCGAGTCACTTCATGTTCTTCTTCGAATCGAGGGATACTAGCTGCTTTCGCTCGGCCATGTGTCCAGAATGGCTCACCAAAGAGTGTCGAAGCACATCCTGCTAACTAAACCTACGGGAAAACAGCCCAGTGGTGGTCCAAGGACCGGGTGGAGTGAGTACATCTCCGACGCTGCTTTGGACATGTCTTCTTGTGGAGCCAGCAGAATTATCTAAAACTGCTTTTGACCGTGAGTTATTCCGAGTCCTCCTAGGGCTGCTACTCCCTCGACCCTCCCTAGAGGAAAATTGGGCATAAAAATGAATGATTGAATTTATCGATTTTTGTCGCGGACTCCTCACAGTCACTGGAATGCACTGAATCAGGAAAGACAGGAAGGCAGGCAACTCTAGGATTGGTGCTACACAATGCCTAAGTGAAGCATCCCAAAAATACATTCGAAAAAATCTTGCAGCCCCAGGCTATAGCCTCGAATGCCCAAATCTGGGCCTGGTTCCACCTTTGTTTTTGTGTTAAAATGCAAGTGCCTTCGCATGCACGCTGAGTGGCCGTCAAGTTGCGTTTCATGCACGACGCAGTAAGACATGAAATAATGAAAATGCCAACTGTCATACAATAAACGTAACCGACTGAAAAACGCTCTGTTTACGGAAACTTTCAGCAAAAATAATGTTCTTTTTGTATCGCTACGCAATCGAGGAATTTGATGACAAGCTCCGAAGGACAGTTTGAGGCTGTGGAAAGTGTTTTGTTGCAAGACAGACGCAAAAGTATCTTCGAACAGACAAACTGGAAATCATGTGGTTCTACTGTACGTTGCTGCCGGCGCACTCACACCGTGCATTGCATATCAATTTAGCCCGCAGTGCTTTTTCACCTGTGAGACGGTGTGCACTGGTGTGCATATGAAAGCCCTGTTGTGCGAGTGACAAACATGTTGCGGATGATTAAAAGTTGTTGTGTTTAATGACAAACACTTTGCGGATGAAAATTGCCAAACAAGTATCAGCATCAGAGACATCATTAAGAAATCAAAGCGCCTTAGGCACATAAGATGACATGTTTTTGGCGAAAACATTTTATTTGTCTTCCTTAGTCAGATTCTCAAGTTTTTTGTTGCTTCAGCATATTTCAAACACTCTGTAAACCTACGTTTGCAGGGAGTCTCTCTTCGTATCGTTGAGAATTGAACGCTCTAGGTTTGCTGCGGAAGCAATGTTATCTTGTTTGTAGCACGACCGCTATGATTGTTGAATCATCGCCACTTTACCTGAAGCCAGTCGTTCAGTAATTGTCGCCAGTTTTGTTTTTCATCTTCCATGTGAGATAAACTTTGCAGTCACAGCTTGTGTCTGGAGCTGCAGTTAGCTTACTTTCTTTAAGTCTTGCTTTAGCTTTTCAACGCTTCTTCCGTAATCGTTTGTTGTCAGTTTTTAGAACGGAAGGTATGTAAAATATTTGAAACCGATCTTCTAAAAATTAATAGATCCAAAAGAATGCCTAAAAATCTTCAATCCTGAACTACTGTATTTCTACTTGATCTTGGGAAAAACGTAACTTAACTCCCTTGTAGCAATCAAGATATCAACCACACATGTGAAGAATTTTTCAAAAATTTTAATATCACACTGGACCATCATGCACCATATTGTTTTGTAACAAGAAAAAAACAGCTCATATTTCAAAAACCTTGGCTCACTAAAGGCACGTAAATGTCAATTGTAACCAAAAATAGAAAGTTCAGAAAACAAATTGAAAGCAATAATCCACGTATAGTTGAAAAATAGAAAATATATCGTAACATATTGACACATCTAAAAACAATTATCCAAACAAACAAAGCTAGTTTAAATCTGTGTTCAGCAAGTACAATAAGGATACCAAGAAAATCTGGCAACTTATTATATAACACAATAACACCGAAGAAAGACTCTAACGCAACACGTCGTAAAATAGTGGATCAAACTGCAAGATTAAATTTGAAGAATTGAATGCATTCGTTTTAAATGTAGGTAAAACAATATCTCCAAGGTAAATAAACCTCCTACCACATACAAACAGTTTTTGAATCAGAGAAATTTCAAAAACTTTCTATTTGTACCTCCCACTGATGTACTGTAAATAAGATAACTCTTATTATTAGGCAATTGAAAATGAAACGCAACTGTAAAACCTATGACATTCTATCCAAATTTCTCAAGCTAACGTATATTGTTGTCTCTGAATGGCTTGTTAAACTGTTCAATAGACGTATTAATTGAAGGTGTGTTCCCTGATTCTCTCTAAGTTGCTTGCATTACTCCAATTTCTAAAACTCAAAATCATTAATCCTAATCAAACTGCGGACCTCTTTCTTTTCTCCCTACATTATCCAGAATGGTTGAAAAACTTTTATACCACAAGCTTGCCATATTTCTTCGATTCTCTTTAGCTCGATCATTCTTGTCAGGGAAGTGGGAAGTGGTGGGCCCCTCTATCATTCTGAAGTGAGGTGGCTGACTCGCAGAATAATATCAAAGTGTGGAATTTGCGACAGTAACTTCTTGCGTAGTTCAATAGACAAGAAGATCTAGCTCAGTGGTTCTCAACCTTTTGAAGGGAGCAAAATCCAGACTTACGATTTTGTTAGAGGGCTACAAAAATATTACTAGAAGTCAATTGACACGTAAGTCAAAGTGCAGATTGAAGTCTCTTACGCAAAACAACAGTGTTTCATTGAAAGACTGCTGAGAGCCGCACAAAGGGTGCTTTGGAGCAGTGGCGTAGCCAGCCCAAAATTTTGGGGGGCTAAAAAATTTGGGAGGACAAAATGTTTGATTTTAGGCGAATAACACTATTTTTCTTAGAAAAACGCCTCTCAAAGCACAAAATGACTATATTTTCTAAAAGTTTGGGAGGGGAATGGCCCCTTTTCCCCCTCCTGGCTACGCCTATGCTTGGGAGCCGAATGCCGCTCTCGCGACTGCGGTTGAGGACAGCACTGATCTAGCCTATCGCCTTGACATATTTAACCTGCATGGTATGCCTCACGCTTGAAGTTGTAGAACTGACCTATTCGAAGCGAGCTCATCACATCATTCAAGCTTCTGAATTTGGAAGAAGAAAACTGCATTGTTAACCTGATGGGTTTGACGACAGTGCAACCAGTGGTGTAACTAGAGGTTTGCACCAGTGGGAAAGCATAGCTGAAGGAGACTCAATCGCCACTAAAAGACACCCAATGGCCAACACTCAGAAAAATGATTGACTGAGAAATGATAGTGAATCTGGATGCGGATGGCCATACTAAAATCCAAAATCACTGGAAAATACTCCGAAAACCTTTCGAAAAATGCAAAAAACAACAACCAACTGGAAACCATAAGAGTACTAACTACCAAATATAAGCTAAGTGGAAGCCCGGTTTTTACAATTAGCTTGCCAGGGGGGCAGTTTGCACCTCTGCCCCGTCAGTTACGCCACATAGTGCAGCCTTTCAGTAACTCTAGCTGGTTGCGCGAATAAAAATTTAGTGGAACGGAAAAGTTCGAACCGTTATTCTAAAGATTGAAAAAAACTGCCTCAACCTATACTTAAAAACATAAGTGCAGTGGTAGTTGCGCGATCACGAAAAAATTTTTATCCCGTTCATGGAATGGGGATGTTGGAGTTTTAGGCGTAAAATCAGTGACGGAAATTTTTCAGATGGCGCCTCCCCAAAAAGGACGGCGACTTGCTTACTAATCGTTTTATTTTGTAAGGAAACGTAAGAGAAAGTGCATGACAATTGGGCCCATCGTCAATCTTCAAAAGACATGACGTTTTATCGGAGTGTATCTAACACGTTTTTATACGTAAAATTTTTCTTCTGCTTATTTCAGAAGAGAAGAATACAATAAGACGAGCAAAACAAAAAGTCTGTTGATCTAAAAATTTTATTTGTCTTGCTTTTGGCGTTTGTAGAGGTCAACATCAGTGTTCCTCTGAGGTACGCAACTCCGCAGCGCCAACAGAAAATTTGCGCAGTGTTTGCTCATTCTCGCACACTTCCAACATTCCAAATTCTGTATATATACGTATGTATATCGCATAGCCATTTTATTGTTTGGAACGATGGATGTCCTCAGGGAGGCAAAATGGGCATTTTCCTCCCTTGGCAATTGGACCTAAGAATCAAGATTTTCTAGAAAACATGAAGTCAGCAGCTCAATTTCGATTAATTGAATTAATTCTTGCAATGACAGTTTATTTGCCGGTAAGACACTCACCCTGCACAAGTGTCAGGTTCCAGGTTCTGGTGTTATGCAGTCAGGGGCGTAACGAGGTTAGATAGCGCCCGGGGCAAGAAGCAAACTTGGCACCCCGACGTTCTAACCTGAGGTCTTCCGGAAGCAAATGTACTGTATTGAATAAAGTACTTGTGGCATTCCTGGGACTTTTGGCGTCCCCACAACGCTTCGACGCCCCCATAGTGATTCGACGCCCGGGGAATTGTGCCGCCCCTTCCCTCCCTCGTTACGCTCCTGCGTGCGGTAGTGAGCTTGCAGTGCACTCGCGCTCCGGCGCGTGACCGAACTTGGGAGCAGATTCTTCTGCTGTCGGTCTTTATTGCATAAAAATAACATGGTTCACTTCAAGTTACGATAGTAGGCGTTTTGCCGCGTGCTGCTGTGCTTGCTGTTGAACGCAGATATCTTGGCCGACAATGCAGCATAGGCGTAGCCAGGGGAGGCCCAGGGAACCATGCCCTCCAAATTTTTAGCATATCCAGTCATTTTGTGCTTTAAGAAACGGTGTCCCAAACAAAAATACTGTTGCTTGCCTAAAGTCAAACATTTTGGCCCCCCCAAAATTTGGGCTGGCTACGCCATTGTAATGCAGCGAGATAGTTACTGCTGATAGCGGTAAGCCACGTAGTTTTATACTGTATGAAAAGAAGCCAGAATGCATCTATAGCAATGCAACCACAAGTTTAAAGTATCCATTGCTAGTGTGAGACTGAATGTGACCAATGTGCCTGAGTGAATAATCTAGTCCAACGTGGGCCAACTACTTTTACCTACGGGCAATTTACAAAAACATGACAACTTGCGGGCCACTTCCAATAAAATGATATATAAGGCAATAGATTCACAACATTTAAAACTAAAAAAGGGAAGACAGGTGAGCGCGTCATTGAAATTATTACACAAGAGCCAATAGCAATTTATTACAAATGTCTGTCAGTGGGATGCCTGTGGTCGAGGCTTCTCTGACACTGTCGTTCCTTTAGCAATACCAGTGTTAGTGGCAGCAAATTGGCGACTATCGTCCAGTGTTTCGTCTGCCATTGAATTTCTGTTTTTACTGTAGCCTAGTTTTGACTTGCTTCACCGTAGAAAATGTACGTGCTCTCAGTGGCAATTCTAAGGGGTGGCCTTCACGTTCAAATTCACGTTCAACTTCGTTAGGTTGACATGTACAGCAGATAACTCTCAGCCAGAAATATTACGATAATTTAAAAACCCTTTAGCATGCATTTAATATTTCCCAAATACATGATAAGCTGTGTTGTTGTTTTTGAAGACCTGGTAATGGGAGTCATTTATGACGACACACACCAGTGGTTGCTCGGATCCTGCGTGAAATTTAGTAATACCGCCGTCGTGGTGGTGAAAGATTAGCTTAAAACTAAAAAAAATATCAGAAATGAGAAGGTTGATCTTCCATGCATTTCAGTTGAGGTGGAAGTGGATTATATTACTGTCAGCAGATTTTTGCTTGTCCTAGCAGCAAAGTGTTTGTGAAAGCGTTAGGAATTGGTGTCAGTTAATCTATTCGAATTTATCCTACCTGTAGTCGTGTGTTCTATTGCCTTGCGTATACGAATTCGAAGCATCTTACTTAACTGGTTTATGACTTCAGTTTTAAGTCTGCCCACACATCTTCTGAAACCTCACAGATCTTTCTGAGGATTTTCTGTAATGATTCGGGAGCAGTTTTTTCTGATATTTCAGCTCCTTGTCCCGGAGGTTAAATATTTTTATCAGAAAACGCTTGAAAGAATACGCAAATGCATATTCAACAAGTGACAATGATTTTGATCATGAAATACCTCTGGCAAAGAATTTCCTTCGGAAAGAGTCGAAGGTGCCTGCACCTCTCGAACATAGTTTTTCATTTATAGGTCTTTGCAAAGCTGCGTTTGGTTGTTCGCACAAGTTGTTGCTAATAGCTGTAACTCTTCCCGTCACCAGCGCTTCATGCGAGAGACCTTTTCCAAAATTAATATAGTGAAAACATTTCTCAGAAATTCCATGACCAGGTAGAGATTGAGCAACACTGATGTACTTTCAATTGAAAGGGTATGTGCTGAAAAAATAGATTTAAATGATTTCGTTGATGAATTTGACATCCGACATGATAACCGAAGGATTAAGCTACATTGAGTTGATGTTGGAATGAAATTCTGACATAGACTGGGCAGGGATTTGTGTGAGGATCATATTGCTGATCGTCTATTTGCCTGAATCCTTTTGTTTTTGTTTTATTTGAGATAGTGCGTGTTTCGCTTATGACAAGACAGTCATATATCGCAGGGTTTAAAAGCCATCTTTTAAGGATCAGTCAAGTTTAGTGTGAGTATTAATATTAACGAATTTTCCGGTAATATTCTGCAAGGCAAGTTTTACGCTTGCTGTTACATCTTGTTATTACGTACATGCTTTGAACGCCGATGCACCCATATCTGCGGCGCAGCTATGTTAATTTAGGTGCCACTGGTGTCGAAACCTTGCTGTTGCTATGTGCATAGACTATAGAGCAAGGGTTCCCAACTTTTTTCTGACCGTGTACCCCTACAGCATTTCGACAGATGAGCATGTATCCATAAAAGTTCCTAGTTATGACAAAAAGGTTAAGTAAAATATCAGAAATCCTCAGAATTTTTAATAGAACGTTGAGGTTTTCAGAGCTGCGAAGGTAGCCTCCGTTTTGATTGACTTATTGATTGCTTTTATTTGTCAGCAGACACGAAGTCCATAGTACAAACACACACACTCTATACAAGGCAGGTCGATAAAAACAGAACATTTTACAACGGTATTGAAGCTGGCTGAATCACAGGGTAACAGACACTTTCGTAACAGAACGTTTTGCAACGGCGTTGGAGGCAGAACCACAGGGTTACAGACATATACAGTACTTTACAGTTGCACTATTGTTAGCTACCGGTAACACTTGGTACAACACTACTGCAGGATAGCACGCCAATTTCCAAACTGGTCGAGGCCAGGTAAATATTTAACTTAATTTATTTGTTTCTGAGCAGACACGAAATCCATAGTTTAACACACTTTGCATAACGTTGGTTGATAAAAGCGGACAAAACAGAACGTTTTACGAGGCATTGAAGGCGGCGGAATCACAGAGTTACAGACACATTTGCAACTGCATTGAAGGCAGAACCACAAGGTTACAGACACATTTTTAACACTAATGTTAGCTAATACGTAACACTTGTTACAGCACTACTGCAGATTAGGGCGCCAATTCCTAAATTGGTCGAATTCAAGTAAAATGCGAATGTGTGTGACTTGACGCGCGGTCAATCAAATAGACATTGCAATGTTCGAGCACTCATTCACAAAGTAAAATGCGATTGTAGTGTTCAAAGAATACAGGCGAATACAAACAATCTGACTGCATCAAAGCACGCAACCAAATATCGTTAGACTTTTCATGTCTCAAAGGTAATTTGTTGCGGTTGTACAATAAATGTACTTCTTGAGACAGGCAAATGTACCCCCAAGGATACATGTACCTCAGGTTGGGAACCCCTGGCATAGAGCACTGAATAGTTTTTACCCTATCCACGCTGCAGATGGGTTTTACACTCGTGTCGTGGTAGTAGCTGCATAACATTGTTATGGTTACACCCACAATCACACAGTGTCAGTAAGCCACCACAAAACGGAAACTAATTGGCTATCAAAATCCTACTTGTCTCTGTGTCAGGATGGAATTCGTGGTTGAAACCATTTCGCTTCCATGTGAATTATTTTCAATTTCGTGCGGCTGTTTTCGTTCATGTGGGGCCGGCACAACTGTGTAAAGAAAACTGGTGTTTGTTTTACGTGCGTAGTGCTGTGGAAGTTGCATACTTAACACAGAATATTTTACCGCTAGCCGTTAGGTCACATTTAACGATATTCACAAGCCTATGTTGGGTTCGATAGAGTTAATCACAGCCATTTTTTTCTTCGAAACAACGGAAAATTTCCATGCAGGGTAGACATTTATGTTGCCGCCCTACTTTTTTACTTCGTCTCGCAGTGGCCCAACCTTTTTAATTCCAGAACCGTCACTGCGTACTCTCACACATGTATATGTTTCTAAATGTTGAGCGGATTTATAGTGCGAAAGCTTTCAGTTTTGGAAATCTATCTTTGCTGACACATTTCCAGAAGTTCTTTACAGTCTATAATACCTTTAGTATTGTAGGCTACATTTTTATTAAAAGATGTTATGCTTGTTCTACAGTAATTAAAATTAATTACAGCAGGGACGGGCAATTAATTTTGCTCAAGGGCCACTTTGAGAAGATCGTGTTTAACTGGTAGAAAGAAAGATCTATTCAGTGCGCCAGATGTACTCTTCAAGACAAGGAACGCAGGGGCACCGAAAAAGCACAGAGTTTATACAGTGAAGTGCACCCCCCAGCGGAGGGTTAGGAGAGGGGATACCTTCTAATTTGATCGTAAAATAAATAAATAAAACAAAAACAATAATTGCAAAAAAACTACAAAAAGAAAAGGTATTATTAATTGTTTTTGTGCAAATGCTCTTTAACCAGCGCAAGCAATTCAATGAAACAAATGTAACCTTTCACGCTTTTCAACAAATTTCAAATTTGAAGATTTTTTCTGAATGCTTCCGCAGGCCACATGCAGCCGGCGGGCCTGTAGTTGTACCACACGGGCTTGATCAAAGTACGCTTATACAGTCTTCGTTTTGCACACTGCGTGCTTTGCAGGCTTGTGTAAAGGTTTGGTTCTAGATTCTGAGTAGGGTTGCCAGATGGCCAGTATTTTACTGGTAGTTTAGCAGAGGTCGGTAAACGAAAGGTACTTTGAAAATCAGTGCCTGAAGCCCGTATGGATATTTTAAGCAGTTTATGAAAAAAAACTTTGCGGATAGTCAAAATGTAGAAAACATTTCAGTCTAAGTTTTGAGAAGTGAGGTTCACACCGCACAGACTAATGTGAGCACGGCAAACGCAGTTGTGGATAGTTCAAATCCAATTCAGAGTCAGTCGTCTGCAGTTCAAAAAAATAATGATATTCACTGGTGTAGAAGGCGGGGGTGCATGGGTGAAAGCGCATCCCCAAAACTTCTGATTTGGTAAAAATCCGGGCAAAATCTTTGGAAATTTGGGAAAAATGTGTGAATACCTTCGCAAAATCGCTGCATGTGCTTTGGTTGTACAAAAAGTGGCACCCAAAATGAAAGTGCAGACGCGTTTTTTGGAGGTCATGTAATTATTTAATTCGTTTCGGGCAAGTCAGGCTAAATTTGGGTCAAAAATGGTACTTGAAGTGCTTTGTTTTGAAAAATGCGCCTAACATGAAAAGAGATGCAGTCGTTTTCTCTCGTGCGGTTACAAATAAAAATCCTGCTTTGGCATATACTGCGACGTTTACTGGAAGTCTTAGCGCAGAGTCAAACGAGCGTACGCGTTCAGCTTCTGATTGCTATTGTGGCGAGGTGGGTTTATCGTGCGGAACAGCGCGTTTCATTTTGGTTCGTTATTTTTATTTACCTCTGTGCCTTCGCAGTACAGAACATTATGTTTTTAATATTTACGAGCGACCTATTTGCACCACGGAAAGAATGTTACATGCACTGCTAGCTGATCACTGTCATATTTCCAGTTTCTTGTTACGGTGCTACAGTACAGCATTGTGTTCTGTTCTTGCTGCCCAAATAAAACCAGCCGGTTCGTTCCATATTTTCGGCTGAGATTTCCGCAATTGCCCTCTTGAAACGAAATGCCTGTATGCGGTGCTTCTCTCCTCGCAAGGATCACGAACTTGCGCTGGTCACGTCGCTAAGTTTGCGGTTGTGCTGTTCTCCAGCTGCTTCATGCTTGCTTGCTTTTCTTGCTGCGTTCCTGCTTGCTGTTATTTCGCCTGCCTTGTTATCCGACCTTCCCGTTTTTTTTCTTCGGTAAGTATCTCAGCTCTTTACAGTGTGGTTATATCTTTCTGGTTCCGGATTTGCGCTCTTCTTGTACTCTCGCTTGACGGTTCCAATGCACGGATACGCCACTTTTACATTGTCATGTGCGGTGTTCTACTGTTACTGCCTTTTACTTATAGGCCTAGGTTCCTTAAAGCAAGAGTTCGCAGATTAACGCCGTTAGGTTGTATTGTTCACCACCGGCCTAGTTCCTCTACGTGTTCTACTTTTGCGGCTTCACACAGTGGCATTTCTAACACCGGTACTCCGCCGTAGCAACTCGTTTGGGTCTTTCGCCCGCAGGGGTAAACGGGTGCCATTCGCGCACAAACGCTCCCTGCCATGGGCGCTGGCAGGCTCGACATCGCTCGTTTTTGTTTTCTTTAAATTTTCACTGCTTTTTCTTTACCATGATTTACCTTCGCGTTTCAAATTTGCGGCGCTGTTTATCACCTTACTTTATCCGATGTTTCGCAAGCGCTCCTTGCGGAGGATTTTGTATGAGGATTTCTTTTCTCTGTGCCCATTACATTTCACATAACAATGAGCAGATATGGCTATAACTGCGGCAGTATAAGCGTAGAAGATTAATTGTGTTATGGGAATTTAGGTGTTCGTCCTTTACATCGTCGTTTCGCGTTATGCGCGCGTGAGCGCCGCGTTTCGGTGTCGGCCTTAAATGAAAGTCCTTAGCTCGGAAATTTGTGTTTTTCCGGAAACGCATACGCTATGTTTTACCATTATTGTTCTGTAATAGCCTTTACATTATCATTATGCACAATCAGGCGCCCCGCATAATACACAGTCCTTTCAGCGCTGACGTCTATTGAATAGTTCAAATAGTTCTGCTCGTGTGGACCTTCAATTTGTAGGCTGGGCGGCGTGCATGTCAACTCTCAAACTTTTTAAACGCTTTTGCATGCATTTCTACTTTGCGCAAAACGCACAGAAGCTCTCATTTTTTACGTTTTATCGAAAAGCTTGGAGAATTTTAGTTCTCGCTGAGTTCATGTCAAAATGAAACCGTCATTTTCTTCTGTGCGCTTAGCTTTTATTAGTCACAGAATTCAGCATGCTTACTCACTTTTAATGACATCGCGGCCTGCATTCCGGCCGTCGTGGTCGGTTTAGGCGCAACGTTTATGCCGTTGGGAACGCTTTGCTCGAATTTTTCGCCACTTATTTAGAATACGTTACTGCCACTATATAATCGTTTCTATTCACTTCAACGCTCTGCAGATCGCACCAAAAGGGTTTGTTCTGCCCTGCACCCTGGGCCAGATGCCCGGGAAGGTAGCTTTCGCACCCAGCCCTAGCATGAATCATGTTTACTCCAGCTACTCTCCCCACAAAAAACATTCGTCAACACGGTCGTACCTTTTATGAGCCTTCTCCTTTCGATCAGGTATTGTCCAGCGTGGCAGGGTTCCCCAACCAGCTTGTGACCTTTTATCCGGATCAATGCATTAAAATTGATTTTTGATGGATTCGCACATTATTTTAATACTTACGGACGCTTAACGCGGCGGTGCGAATCGCGGTCAGCAGCAGTGGTACGCCACGGTCCAGGAAAACATTACTATTTTTACTTCAAGCATAACAAGCTTTCAAAGAAACATCCTCTACTACCTGATAGATTCATCCACCTGCGCCCTATTTTCTTGCTTTCGATCGTGGCTTGCTACTTGCCATTTAAATCTACGAGAGCGAAGCTAGCCTTTTGCATCAGCGCTTGTTTATTTTGGCTAGGATGTGCGCAAAAGTTTCGCCGCAATTCGTGTCGATTTTCGCGGGACGCACCTTTAGAAGTCGCGTCTCAGAGTTAAAGTTTTTACCATTACACCTTATTGTTTTATTCGTGCCGGCAGCACCCGTCTTTTGTTTTATATGGGCCGCAGTTAAACAACGTTTTTATTTTTGTTTCTGTGGAAAAAGATCGTCACTCGTTAGTGCACTTATGATTCTATTGGCTGTTGCAAGCGGCTAACTGCTCGCCTCTACTACTTTGGAGCTTCGTGTAGTCTTTCACCGTTGCTTTTTAAATACTTCCGCTGCACGTCTGCAGCTTTGTCGCCTTGTGGCTTCTATTTTCTACTCGAGAGTAAAACATGATACTACGCGAATGATCAGAGTAACCCGGGCAGTCTGTCACCCTCACTTCGATATTTCTATCGACTCTCCACGAGCGGCGGAAGGTGTTGCTTTGCGTTCAGCTGTCCGTGCACGGCTATGTTTTAGGAAATAATAAAATCGGTGTGTTTTGGAATAAAACACAACCACTACCCTCCTTAGAAAAGAAAGAGAAAGCGTTGGGCGCCATTTTTAGGTTAATGCATTGTATTACATTCTTGCCTCGTCTTAACACATCTATGCATTAACGAAAAAGCCTATTCATTAAAGCAATGGCTTTAATTTTTACGACTATCCGTTTGTAGGTCCCCTTTCCCTATTCTTTTCAAGGAGGTCTTTAACACAATTCTGAATCACAAACAGCACCTTAGAATATAACCAGATGTTGGTCTAATTCAGTGAAATTAATACACATATCTTTTATTGGACTCATGATAACCAACGTTCAAATATTCACAACACAACTTACAGTTTCTCTCAGTACAAGATTTCATCCTTCCCTAGTTTTCTACTCACTGTTACACTAAACACATTTATCAAATGGCTGGTCGTAATTGGTGCATTCCTTTTTGGTAAGCATTGCGACTTTCTTGAGGGTATCGCCTGCTTGCGTCACGGAATGACTTTTTAGTGCTACCTTCGTTTTTGTAACACTCTCATTCGATTCTTTTCCAAACGTCGGGCCATCGGAAATCAATTAGTCACCGATTGGTTGACGTATTTCAAATTTTGCTTGTGTACCAGTGTGTCCCTCTTGACACTGGCTGCCGGAGCATTCCCTATTTACACAGCACGAAATCTATTCGCTGTGGGCCTGATGGTCCCAGATTTTGTCTGCTGGGCG
>Ga0210059_1010033_pt1 | contig 14686 bp, 22 predicted proteins | sample Ectturendosymbi2_FD_188042 | JGI IMG/M metagenome (GOLD analysis project Ga0210059, IMG submission 188042) | Ecteinascidia turbinata endosymbiont from Florida, USA - Sample 2 (SPAdes) (version 2) | ecosystem: Host-associated > Tunicates > Ascidians > Unclassified | place: Key West, Florida...
TTGAATTTCTCACCCATATATTTATTGTTTGCTTTTGCATATCGTTTTGAAATCATTGAGACTCCTCCACGAATGCCTTGCTCAATCATCAGAAGCATATCCGGATCAGAAAGAAGTTCAAGTTGAATCCCCGTCTTTTTCAGACAAGCATCCCAAGCCAACCCGGGTGAGGTGTAATACCAGGCCGGATCCAAACCATAGTTCTTCATGCAAACATTTCTGAAATTTTCAAAGACATTTGCAAGCAGAAGAACGTCTGTTTTGAGATACAGATCATGATATTCTCGAAAAGTTGTCATCTTGAAATGTTTCCACACCTTCAGTGCATGTTCAAAGTCTTTGTCTGTGAAAAACACAGTCATTCAACTTTGAATAAAATGACTCCTTTGGTGGAAGATTTCTTTCAGACAGTTTTTCCAAAGAGTCAAACCAATCATATGGAAAGACTCCCTTTCGCACCAACAATTCAATATCATTGAATTGTTCCTTCAAGTTTTTGAACTGATCCGGTTCGAGATTGTTTACAAGTTTGTCAAGACTGCTTGATATGAACTTGAGACTATTAATGAATCGAATTTTGTATTTGAATTTCTTGTTTTCATCGTTAACACTTTTCGAGAAACTTATATATTTCTCCTCATTGTTCGGGATACAGTCAATCTGACCTTGTGTTTTCCCAAGATTCTTGATGAAGAGATGTAAGTTGTAACCTGAAAGGTTATGTAATATCACTGGCACATGTTTCGGTTTTCTGAAAAGCAGGTTACATTTATTGTGAGCCGCTCCTCTGAATTTGCCAGAGTAGTGACAATGGTCTCGCACTTTCTTTTCGCCATCCTCAAATGGGTTCTTACAAATACAGCACTCTCTTGCTTACTCAAAATTTGTCTTCTCTTCTTCTGTCAAGATCATCTCTTGCACTTCAGACGACGAAAATCGGTCAAATTCCTTCTCAAGCATGTCCACGAAGATGTCAGCAACATTTTCTTCCTCTCTTGTTTTTGTAAACAAGATTGGTTTTGAAGAATTGTCAAGACACTTCACGTGAAAGCAAAATCCAGACGGTTCATGCTTTTGGTAAGCTTTCGTGATGCTTCTGTCAGGATCCGGTTGACATGAGTCAATCGGTTTTGTGAATGACTCAAAGTCGGCATAAACCACAATTGGCACTCTCATCGAATGCTTGTGGTTTTTGAACTCCAAGATTGAACCCTCTTCTGGAAGAACAATCTTGATTGCATCATGATTCTGGCAATTTTCTTTACGGTTTTCCAAAGCTTTCTCGTTTAGAAAATGATTGAGACATCTTCGACAAATAACAATCTCCCCATGATGTTTTGAGGCTTGCATTGACATTAGTCTCGACAAATTTTTGACAAGACAATAATGCTTGTTCTTAAGAAGCATCAAATCAATTTCTTTTTGTCTTTTGAATTTTGATATTCTCAAAGGATAAATTTTTGAGATGCTATCAAATCCAAATACATGCACAGATATCTCTGGATTAAGTCTCTCAAACTTGTCAATTGCTTGCAAACTCATTGGAAACTCAATTACTTTGAAATTGAGAGACTCTGCTTGTTTTCTTTGAAATTGAGAGACTCTACAAGTGTTTTGTTTTTCAATTTCCCTTTTTGCTGGATTCAAAGCTCTTGCGATACACCATTTGAAGCACTGGTTATCAGTGTTCTTCATATTGATGATCGCCTTCTTGTTTGCTAGAAATTTCGGAAGAGGAACCCAAGAACTTCCGTTCAATGGCTCATATCCAACAGTGTGAATATCAAGTGCCGCAATTGAATGAAATGTCCACCCACTCCCATTCATCTGAAATTTTGCGAGGTCCTCGAGGACTTGTTCTGCCAAGAGACACCACAATTCGTTCTTGTTTGTTGATTCAAGAACAATTTCATTTTTTGATCTGAATTGATGTTCTTCCACAAGGCTTTGGCCAGTCTTGAGACCTGTCTTTTCCATCTTTGCTCTCAAGACGATTTTCACTTTGGTTTGCGTTTGGATTTTTGCGAGTGCCGTTCGTTTCACAGCAGTCAAAAATGATTCTGGGTCATATGTCGTTTCACCACTTGGTTCAAATGTGAATTGATTTGTGAAACCCTTGAAGGAAGACTGTTTTTCCTCCGCCACTTTCAACACCTTATCAATTTCGTTGATGAGTTGTGTCTTTTTGAGCTTTGTGGCATTTTTGATTCCAAGTGTCTTTGCTTCCACCAATAGATTTCGTTTTCTCAATCGATCCAAGTCTTGTGGCTTTGAAAGCAAATTTTTCAATTGTGCTTTCTTGAGTTTTGAAATGTTATTGAAGCCCCGAAGTCGTGCCTCGGCTCTTAATTGTTTGAGAGTTTTCTCTTTCCCAAGAAGTTCTCTAAAAAACCATCATAGAGAAGTTTTATCAGTTTTTGCAATGTTTCGTCTTTCATTTATTGTAGGGTAAAATTTTCTATAAATTAATTTTATCATTATTTTAACAAAAAATAACAAAATATTGTTATTCTTTCTGAAAATGTCTAATAGTCACTCACATTAATTTTTTTTTATTTTTCCACTCTTTTCCATTGTTGTATATGAAAAAAAACATAACTTTTGTTATAATATTCTTCTGTGTCTGCCAACCTTTGGAAAAACATTTTTTTCATTTGTTTCAAGGTCAACAACCACGATTGACCTTCCTACTCGTTTTCTCTTGTGATTCTTTTCAAGTTCAAAAGCTTTGTCAGTCAACCCTTTCTCTTCTATGATTTTCCACATTTGTTTTTTGTTCATGTCAGTTAATCCTTTGGTATTTTCTTTCAATACTAAAATCATCGCTGGTCTCGAGATATTCATTTATATTATGATAAATTTTTTAACTTAATTTAATCATCCCCAGAATTCTCAGCCACAAATGCTTCATGATCCATGTCAGCCAGTTTTTTCAAGAGATTTTTAAATGATTTGTCAGCAATATCTGAATCTTCGCTGAAGTGTTTTGGTTTCAAAGTGTAAATAATTTTTACCCTTTTTGTCTTTGTGTCTTTTTCAAGTTTTCTGATCATAACTTTTGCTTTGTTAGAGTTAAAAATCGCAGTAACAATTACATGTTTTGCTATGCCGTACATTTCTTGCACTGTTTGAATGTCAGATTCAGAAAGTATATTGTTCTTGTTTTCAACACTGAATCCAGGCTGATAAATTGGTCGCATAATACTGTCTTTGTCTTCAGTGTTGTGAAACAGTCCGATGCAGTGACCAATTTTGTGAACAGCAACTGAAAATAAGTTGAACTTCCCATCCCCCGAAACTGTTTTCTGGTCTGACCATCTCTCATTGTCCGCATTTTTCTTTTCATCATCCTTCAAAAATGCAATATTCCTTACTTGACTCCCATCAAAAACTCTTTCAAATTTCTAATTGCAAACATTTTGCCAAACACTAAAAGCACTTTCGATTTCGTTCAATGTTTTTTCTTTTCCAAGCGAAGAGTAATTTTGAAAGTCATAAGTCAAAACTTTTTGCTTCCAAGGGGTGCAATACTTTTATCTTCAATATTATCAGCCAAAGCACAATACATTTATTATAACTCTGAAAAATTTCCTCATTCACAAGCAACTGTTTCAGCTGCCTTGGTTGCCTCAGCTAGTTCAGTTGATTCCCTGAGCGACAATCGTTCAAGTCGGACTACACGGGTTTGCAGAGCGTCAACCTGGCTTGTGAGGTCGGTTATCAGATCCTGAAGATATTCATCGTGAGAATCGGTATAGTGCTTATGAACAGCGTCGTTGTTCTGAGTTGGATTCGCAAGTCCAGATATTCGGCGATTATTCATTTTAAGATGTCCCTGGGCACCTTCTGGAGTTACGTGAAAGGTTCTCTTCATTAGTTGATTATCTATGAAACCTTTTGTCGCGGCGTCAGTGTCTTCAACTGGCTCTCCAAGGTTTTTTATCCTTTTGTCATTGTAATTGTGATGATTTTCTGGCAGAGAAGTTCCATTAAGAAACATAACTCTCTGAGAAATATTCTCATTAGTTGCAAGTAGCAGCTGCTCGTTTTCGGATCTCAATGAATTAACTGCAGCATCCAATGTTCTTTTCTTTGCTCCATCAGTAGTCGTGACAGCGTCGGCCAGACCGACAAGTTTGCGATTGTTCATTTGAAGATCTGAAACCATCTGAGTTTCACCATCAAGCCTCAAGTATTTTTGAGCTTCCAAGAGGTTATTAGCCCTAATTTCTCTCTAAACTTTTTGGTTCAACGTTCTGAGATTGACAACCTCATGTTCAAGTGTTGGATCTAGCAACCCGACAATATGATATTGTTCACCCATGCTGAAATTTTTTGTTGCTATTCCTTGTGGGTCCAAGTCCAAACTTTTTGTTCTGAGGTCTCGATTCAAAATCTCTGCGTGGTTTGCAACCCCGTTGCCGACTACTGTGTCGGCTGCCGCGGTTGCTTGTTCTGAAACACTTGTTGCTGAATCTTGAAGTGTTCGTAAATTTACCGCGTCTTGTTCTTCACAAAGGTTCCCGACACGAATTACTTGAAAACCTCCAGCATGAAGAGGCCCTCTAATCCGATTTGTTCCATCAAGTTTCAGATAGAATTCGTTTGCATAACTCAATCTGACTGCGTCATTGCTCTGAACAGGCTCGCCCAAGTGTGAAATCCTGTTTCCAGCCATCCCAATCCCACCCTGCATACTTCCGCCCAAAAGCGGCAGCTTCGTATCTGCGTATCCTTTTGTCGCTGCGTGGTGATTTTGTTCTGGCGCCCCCAGGTATGAGATATGGTTGCCATCCACATTTAAATCTTTTGCCATAGTCGGCACAGAGCTATAACGATTCAAAAAATTTTCTTCAATCCACTGTTTCGAACCACTTCATGTTCATTTTGTGGATTTGATTTTATATTTCTTATTCTACGCTCTCCCATCCCAATGTCGCCCTGCATAGTGCCCCCTTCAATTGGTAACCTTTTGCCTGCTACAAAATAAACATATGCTCGATTCACCAAGTCATAATCTTCTTCTGGCCATCTCACGTTTTTCACTAAATGACCCTGCATATCCAAATCACTTTCGCCAGCACTTTTCGAGTCGACGTAGCCTTTCGTCGCTGCGTCGCCTTCTTCGGTTGGAAGCAATACGTTTTTAATTGGATTATTCTCCATATCGATCGTGTCACCCCTTTTGAAAAATTTTTCATTGACATATTTCTTCCTCACTGCATTCATTGGACTCTGGGGCGAGCCAAGATTCACAATGCTTTGACCAGACATGTCAATGGCTTGACCTTTTCGCAAAAAGTTGCTGTTCACATATTCATGTGAAACTCCACTCACATTTGTAATAGTTTGTCTCGTTGTGGGACTATGACCAAATTTGTCAACTGGCATGTTTATGATATCACCAAAATTTGTTGATTACTTCCTGCAGCCCTTTCCCTTTTTGCATTTCTTTCAAAACAAAAAGACAAAGATGTCCGCAAAAAAATTCTCGCCTCGGTCGAATTTGCTCAGTTGGATAGAACACATCGCCAAGATAGTTGTTCAATTAAGTTGGTGGAGGCAACCCGAACGAGTCAAAATACCACACATCATTTCCTCATTTGAACCACGCGACCCAGTGCGTCCCATCTCCATAAGTGTCATCTTGGTTCATAATTGCGCACTCATTTCAATTTGGTTTCTTTGGCAAAGTGTCTCTCAAGAAAAAGATCACGAAAGTTTTTCAAACCAATCTTTTTCACCGCATCTTCGATTGCTCAGAGTTTTGTTTGGAAGAACCACGCTTTCAACTTTGATGTTTATTTATTCTAAACAAAACTTTCCGATTTCTTTGGCAACATCTTTTCAATTTCTAAATCCACTTCTTCAGCCTTAATGTATGTTTCATTTTGTTTTTTCGTCTGAGAAAGAATATTCTCAAACTCTGATGCGGAAATTTCATCGTCCGACAACGCGTTCGAAACCATGTTACGAATTGAGTTGAGCTGCATCTCAATGAAGGTTTTTTGTTTCTCATGTTTCTATATTTTCTTAAAAAGGAATTTTTCAATTACTTTCAGAAAAATTGAAGCATTTACAAAAAACACGTTCATTCCATGCAAAACCTTCCCAGAAATAGTTCCAATGATTTCTTCGAAATCTGACAAAGACCCAACGTTCAAAAGAAACATACAAAGCTGAAAAATCAAAAGGCAGCCAGTGCAAAAGTTCAGCAAGCAATTATATTTTTTTATGATTGCAGAGTGTTTGAGTTTTTCTTCATTCAGCCCCCTTTCAATGATATGAATTTCGTGTAGTCTGTATAAATTGGGGTTCATTTTTTATTCAATGGAATAAAAAATTCAAATCCGCATCTTACAAAAGCCAACCGCGAACTGGAATATTCTTCAACGGCGAATTTGGACCAAGTAGAAGACCATGGCCACTAACAACTTGACCCCCCTGTTTCAAATACAAACCATCTCCAACCATGCCAAGCCCCGAACCTTTATATGGTTTCAAATATAGCCACTGACCATCCCTTTCAACTCTTGCGATGTTTGATCCTTTTTTCAAATACAGTTCGTTTTCCATGGCTGCGTTAGTAGCCTTCTGAGCAAGTGCAGACCCGACACCTGACAGTGCTCCAGTCGCCAATTTTGGGAGAACGATCTTTGCCACAAAAGGCAAAGCCTTTGCAGCCAAACCTGCTAGGGACCCGAGGAACCCTCCCTATATTTTCATGTTGTGAACAACCTGGCGTTTGCTCATTTTTATTGTGACACCTTTTCCATCCAGATAAGCTTTTGTCATTCTGTTCACTTGTGAATTGTTCAAAGCAATAACATCACTTCCACACAAATCTTCATAGCCGAGACGAATGCTCAAGGGACTCTGTGTATCAACGGCGTGTTTCAATTTTTGCTGTTGATTTTCAGAAATGTTTACCGATACGTTTCTGTAAGACATGTTTATTACATGTAATTAAATTTCTCTCAAGTGATATCTGATTGTCAGGTTTTCTCCACGAAGATTCAATTTCTTTCCGTTTTGGTCTGTGACAACCGTTTCCATTTTATTGATTTTATCCAAAATCACTGGAAGATACACAAGGTTTCTCGGGTTCTCAACGATTTTATATCCATGTGACACATTTGGAAATAAACTGTAAATTGTGTTTTGCGTTCTCCCATTCACACAAGACCCTCCGATCACATCAACATTCACGAGAATCGAATTTATTGATAAGATGTTGAAACACTATCCCACTCGTGAATGCCCTCTTTGTAAACCTGATTTCGAAATCTGAGAACGCTTGAAATTGAATTTCGCGCTCTGAAATCAACCTGAAAGTCGTCTTGAATTTCCAAGACACTTTTCACAGTGTTGGTGTTTGCTGTTATCTTCACAGCATCATCGTTATGCCCATTTCGTTTCATCATAATTTTGATTGTTTCCGCAATATCAATGAGATCGTAACTACCTTCTGGAATTTGAACTTCTACCCATATTCGTTGTAGTGTTGAGTCGCCCTCGTCACCTCTCCCCACCTCAGTGAAACTTGGAGAATATCGAAAAACGTTGTTTTCATCAGACAAATTCGGAAAACTATAATACGTCTCAAGATTCACCAAAGCCATCTCATACTTTCGTGTGCGGTCCAACTCGATTGGTGGGTTAAAAGTCGTCTTTATTTTTTTCGAATTCTCTGAAACCACAATCTGAGTTGAAGTTTTCGGAGGGAGTATTTCTCTCAATTTTTTCAAGAAGTTCAGTGTTCATTTATTTTATTATATAAAAGTCGTCAAACCCCGATCTGAACTTCCCACAGTTCTTTGGTGAGGTCAAATCAATCACAACAAAATTGTGTGGCTTCGACCACGCCGTTGTGCAAAGTTTTTTGAACTGTTCTTTCGTCATGTCTTGAGACACGTGGTCGTTAAAAATGTGATCAATATTTTTATGGTCTTGAGGAAACAGACAAAAGAAATTTGCATTTTCTCGAATTGTCTGGCGGGGCAATTTGAAATAATTTTGACTTAAATGCAAGCAATCACAATTTGAATGTCTTCCACGAACGTAATATGCTTCACACTTGTTTTGTTTCTGAAGCAAGAGGTCATCAAATATCATCAGATTTTTATGCTCAGGGGAGATTTCTTTTGGGTCTGGAACATCATCAGCCGATTCATAAAAATTACACTCAATAGACTCATTGGTTTTTGTTCTTTGCGCAGAGGGGCCCTCTTTCTTTGCCAACTCATGAATCAGCTCGTTTGATGAAATTTGTTCGCGCTGTATTTTATCACGATTTTCAAAAACTCTCATGATTATCTCCTTTGGAAGTTGTTCTTCAAAACCTTTTCTCAAAAATTTATACTCTGGTTGAAACAAACTTTTTCCAAAAACTGACAATTTGGAATAGTCCAACCAGCCAGGTCTGAGAAGAAGATTCAGCAACAATGTAGTCTTACCACAGCCTGATTTGCCAACAATCAAGCCCCGCAGACTCTTTGGCAACAGAGGGTGATTGTTTTTATTTGTCACGTTTTCATTCCATGAAAGATTTTTAATTTCCATTTATTTTATAAAAGCATTTATTAAATGAATCAAATATATTGTGTTAAATGCCGACGATTTACAGAAACGAAAGACATCAAACAGAAAACAACAAAAAACAACCGTCAAATGCTTCAAGGCATCTGTGTTGTTTGCGGAAAGAAAAAGTCAAAATTTATAAGCGCAAGTGGAAAAGGGTTTATCAATGACACAATCAGCAATCTTCCATTTGAAATGCACATGCCGGGTCGCAACTTAACAGGACCAGGCACAAAGCTGAACAAACGTTTGAATGCTGATATAACTCCAAAGGCATGGTCAAAACCAATCAATAGAGTCGACAAGGCAGCTTATCACCACGACATTTGTTATGTTAAAAACAAAGACACAAAAACACGCAACGAAGTTTGTGATAAAACATGTTGACAGAGCTTAATGGTATTTACAAACCCACACTTCGAGAAAGGATGGAGAGAGGTGTTGTTTCTACGATTATCGGGATGAAAAAGCGCTTGGGATGGGGGTTAAAAAAATGAGCGCAGCGAGAGCGTCAATTGGAGTTCTCAATTAGCTGATGAACTCCATAAACCCATCATCAAAAATTTTCCAAAACGAAAAGTGTATGTGAATAGAATTGATAAAATTTGGGCTGCAGACCTCGTTGAAATGCAAGCATTTTCAGAGTCCAACCGTGGGGTCAAGTATCTTCTCACAGTGATTGACGTGTTTTCAAAATATGGTTGGATGCTTCCGCTCAAAGACAAAACTGGAAAATCTGTCGCAGACGCGTCCAAGGAGATTTTCAAAAAATCAAAGCGAAAACCAGAAAAGCATTGGACAGACAAAGGCCGAGAGTTTTACAACAAAAATGTGAAGGAGTTGGGTGTAGAGCTTTACTCTACTGAAAATGAAGAAAAATCTTCGGTGGCCGAACGTTGGAATCGCACGATGAAAGAAAAAATGTTCAAGTATTTCACAGCAAACAATACCAACAAATATATTGACGTTCTTGGCGACTTTGTTGAGAGATACAACAACACGAGGCACTCTAGCATAAAAATGACTCCTGTTGAGGCAAGCAAGAAAGAGAATGAAGCGAGAGTTTACAGAAACCTCTATCCAGACTTTACAAGACGGCCCATGAGAGCTAAATTCAAAGCTGGTGACAAAGTACGAATTCTCAAGAAGAAAGGGCTCTTTGAGAAAGGGTTCACCCCAAACTAGACAGAAGAAGTGTTCGCCGTTTCAAAAATTCAAAGAACCAGCCCAGTTACTTATAAAATATCTGACCTGAACGGTGAAGAAATTCAAGGGACTTTCTATGAACAAGAGCTTCACAAGAAGTTTACAGAAGGCATCACAAGAAGTTTACAGAATTGAGAAGATTGTGAAGAAAGACAAAACAAGGTCATTGGTGAAATGGAGGGGCTATCCAGAAAGTTTCAACTCTTGGGTTGACAACAAAGATCTTATTAAACTTTGAAATAATTGCCAAATGATCTTGGAATCCAAAGCACAACAGTCACTGCATTTCTGAACGACAAACTCACACCACAGCAAATTAAAGAATTGCAAAAAATTATGAACCTTGATCCAAAGCTGTATAGAAAAGTTTTCATCTTTTGAGGTTAATTTTGGACCGGGTCCAAAGTTGGGCTCTCCAAAATTGGCCCTCCAAAATTGGCCCTCCAAAATTGGCTCGCCAAAATTGGACCTCCAAAAATTAAGGCATACAATAAATGAGTTTGTCTAAAAATAAAAGATCCATCTAAAAGAGATGCACTTGTTGCTGAATATCTCAAAACCAAGAACAAAATTCAAGAAAATTTTCGCTCAGAACGATTAGGTGAGCAATCAATGTATGAATATTTTGGAAAAATATTCAAGCCAATAACTGAACAACAACAAAAGTCATGCGGAGAAATTGTTTCTAGTTTTGCTCCACTTCAAGAAGCGATTGAAAATATGCCTCCAGCATTGCCTTGGGGTCAATTCGAAGGACAACATGAAGCGTTACCAGAACCTGAACTTGCCACACCACAAATAGAACTTAACACACCACAAATAGAACTCGATGAAACTTCACTAGCTGGGGAATATCTTGAAAAGCATTCACAAATAAAGGGTGGTGCTCATCGGGCTTTTGGAATAAGCAGAGATAAAGGAAAATATTTTATGGGTGGGAAAAGGGTTATAATCGATCGAGATAGTAATTTGCGTGTTGGGGAAAAACTATACGTGGGAACCCTAGGTCTTTGGGAGCTCATTGTTTCGAAAAAAACAAAAATTGATGAAATTTCACAAGAAGATAAAGGTAAATACTTGGATCTTATTAACACAACAAATGCGACGTTTACTACTAATAAATATGGAAAAGAATAGATAGTAGCACCCAACAGCAGCAAATATAAGATTATACAACAACTAGAATGTGAAAAGAAAGGCCGAGGCGTCTTTCTCCCAAGCAATCGAAACGCTTTGTGTGAACGGCTGGAATTGTTGATGGCTTCGAAACAAGCAGGAAACACAAGCCATCGAAATGAAATCGTTAGCATTTGTGATGAACTTTTGAGGCAAAAAAAATTGCCTCATGATCCTTACAAAAACTTAATGCTTACATTAAATAAAGATGTTAATAATTAAACGTGAATATATACGAAAATACCAAGTCGGCGGCTCTGGAATTTTTTCAAAGCTCAAAGACTTTTTGTCAGGATTCATCAGTAAAATGCAAGTTGTTGGCACAGCTTTGAACATTGCTCGAAGTGCCTGGCAAAAGGCTGGACAAAAAGCTATTGATTTTGCGAGTTCAAGGTTGACTCCCAAATCACAACAAATTTTATCAAAACTTGTGTCTTCAACACCCCGCTTGCACCTCAAGGAGCAACACCACAGAAGGCATTGCCGCAGGTGGCAACACCGAATTTGAACAACTTGATAGCTGGGTCGGGGCGACGCGTGATCAAGATTCAAGACCTTGTCAGGCGGTTGAATAAATGAACAAATCAAGTATGTTTATGAAAAGCTTGTAGCCCTCGAAAACATTATCTTTGAACTAAAAGTAGAAACTGAAGAACTCAAATATTTCAACAGGGTACTGAGTTATAAACTACCTGATTTTCAAAGTGAAAACAAAAAATAACGTATAATAAATGGACAACATTCTTAACATTACTGAAAAAATCCAAATCGATGAAACAGTTGAAGAGTATGAATATCACAGTTATGAACCGATCACCGGCACAAATTTGAACAATCCTGGCGAGATTCGAATAAATATTGAAACGCAAGACTTGTTCACACATCCGGGTTAGTGTTATCTGGTTTTTGATGGTAAGTTGGTGAAAAACGCTGACAACGCTCTTTACGCCGATGATGACGTCATCACGCTAACAAACAATACAGTGATGCATCTGTTCAGCAAGATAAAATACCAACTTTCAGGACAAGAGATTGAAAGTCTGTTTCACCCTGGACAAGCAACAATGATGCTAGGGTTATTGAAATTTCCAGATGATTTTCAAAAAAGCACAGGCCTGAACCAATTGTGGGTGAAAGATTCACACACAACAGCACATCTTCAAAATAACATCGGATTTGCAGCTCGTCAGGGTTATATAATTCAAAAGCCAGACCCAAAAGGCACATTTTCATTCAGAGTTCCACTGAAACACATCTTTGGGTTCTGTGATGACTATGAGAAAGTTGCTTACGGTTTTAAACATCAACTCACTCTCGTAAGAAGGGGTGATAATGACGCGATTTTCAGAGCTGCTGCAGCTGATGCCGAAAAGGTTGTTTTGACAAAACTGTCTTGGTATATGCCACATGTGAGTCCAAATTTGCAAGAAAAACTTGCACTCTACAAAACAATTGAATCGAAATCAAGTCTCCCAGGTGGATGCCGCATGATTCAATGCGAATCAACCCCAGTCACGCAAACAAGAAATTTCATCTGGTGATTGTCAGTGAAATCATAAGTGGACAAGCCTCGCTGGATAATCGTGGCATTTCAGACAGATAAGTCAGGAGAACAACAACACAACCCATCAATTTTTTACCACTGTAATCTCACAAATATGTATGTTATGTTGAACTCTCGTCGATACCTGAGATTGATTATGATGATACAAACTTTACTCAGCAAAAATTTTCAAGGGTTTATGGAGATGCCGCAGCATTCCGAAAAAGTTTTACAATGTTGAAGAGTTGATTTCTTCTCCAAACATTACTCCGGCAGATTACAAGGAACTGTTCCCAATGTTTGTTTTTGATGTGACAAAACAGAGTGAAAAACTGAAAAACTCTCCGACAGACATTCAAATAAAGGCTCAGTTTTCAGCAAACGTCCTCGCAAATACTAAAGCTTTCGCCGTTGTGATATCAGATAAATCATTGATTTTCCAGAGCCATGGGCAGAAGATGCGTGTTGAATATTAAGTTAAAAAAATTTATCATAATATAAATGAAAATCTCGAGACCAACGATGATTTCAGTATTGAAAGAAAATACCAAAGGACTCACTCATATGAATCGGAAACAAATGTCGAAAATCATAGAAGATAAAGGGCTGGTTGATCAAGCTCTTGAACTTGAAATAGGTGTGGAACGAAAACCTGGTTCTGGAAGAATTGCAAGAAAATCAGTTGAGGTTGTTGACCTTGACACAAATGAAACAAAATATTTCCCAAGTTTATCAGAAGCTTCCAAGTATTTTGGGAAAACTAAAATTTATTTCATATACAAGAATGGAAGAGTTTGGGAGAATAAAAAAATTACAATAATTAATCATTAATTTATTATTTCCGCAAGAAACCTCTCTCCCATTCATGGGAGAGATAATTTTTTTGTTGATTTTGATAAATTTTTTGTAGTTAAATAAAATTTCACCCTATAATAAATGGTTACTTTAAAATATTTCAAAGATGTTGCAAAACGGAATAATATTCGAGGTTATTCAAAATTTGAAAAGAAGATCTGAAGACGCTTCTGAGAAATCGTCTTCCAAAGATGGTTTATGAGGAAATCATGGGAAGTGGAACCACAAGAAGTTTGCTTGACGATGACATTCCAGAAATGAGTCAACAACCACTTAAACCAACACGATATGTTCCCCCACCAAAAAAAGAAGGGGTAACACGACAAATGGGAAGGTGGCTTGATTGGTTGTTACGATATGTTCCAGAGCCTGTGAAAAAACACAATCAACAGTGCTTAGAATGCTCTCAAGAAAAAAGTCATGAGTTTGTATCCAAAACAACAATTAAAGTTTGAAGAAAGCAAACGATCAGCTTTGAAAGGGTTCGCAGAAGAACATACTATCAAAGCGACAAATCAAACCTTTGACCCCAAGACGTTTTTGCTGGCTGTCAAACAAAAAGCCTTGGAAAAATTCCAGAGCCAGACAAAGGTAAGACTTGTTCTGAAAGCAAGGATGGAAAAAGTTTCACCGACAGATGGGAGTTCAATCGTTGAAATTCGAAATTTCAATCCAAAACAGTGATTGTCTTGGAATCCACCAACTTGGATGAACTCCGGACAGAAATAGTTGAACAAATTTTGGTAAACATTGCAGTTTTTCAGATGAATGGATCTGGGCGGACGTTTCATTCGATTGTGAGTCTTGATATTCACACGATGAAATATAAACCCTTGAGAGGAGGCACTTACATTCCTCTTCCAAAATTTCTAGCAAGTAAGAAAGCGTTGATCAATATGAAATTTAAAAGTGAGAAGCGGAGGAATGAGGATATGCAGTGCTTTAAATTATGCATTGCAAGGGCGTTGAATCCTGTTAAAGATCATCCTGAAAGGATTACAACGCAATTGGTAAAACAGGCTGAAACATTACATTTTGACGGAATAAGTTTTCCAATGAAACTGAAAGATATAAAGAAATTTGAACAACAGAATCCTCTAATTTCTGTGAATGTTTTGGGATATGAAGATAAAAAGATATTTCCTTTACGTATTTCAGAGATGGCTGAAAGAGAACATGAAGTAAATCTTCTGTTGCTCGAGGATAAACATTTTGTTCTTATCAATGATTTATCAAGGCTTTTGAGCCATCAAATGTCAAATCACAAAGAAAAACGGTTTTTCTGCCTGAGATGTCTTAATTCTTTCACAAAGAAGGAAGTTTTGG
>Ga0210059_1010034_pt1 | contig 14685 bp, 7 predicted proteins | sample Ectturendosymbi2_FD_188042 | JGI IMG/M metagenome (GOLD analysis project Ga0210059, IMG submission 188042) | Ecteinascidia turbinata endosymbiont from Florida, USA - Sample 2 (SPAdes) (version 2) | ecosystem: Host-associated > Tunicates > Ascidians > Unclassified | place: Key West, Florida...
ATTTTAAGAGAAATACCCAAACATTTCTTTTGCATGAGATGTTCCCTTTAAGACCTCCTGGACCCGTGCCTGCTAGAATGCGATCACAAATCGCAATAGACACATTGAAACAAACATGGTTGGTTAAGAACAATATCTCAAATAGTAACGTTTAGAGTCTAGACCAAGGGTTCCCAACCTGGGGTGCATGTACCCCTAGGGGTACATTTGCCTACCTACAGTGGTGCATTTAAGGTTAGCAATAGAAGGGAAAAGTATATTTATATAGTATTTATTTCCAAATATTTGTACATATAACAGTGAATATTATTTTCGGAAATTATTTTTGCTGATTGTGAAATATATCTATGATTAGTGATAAAATACTTTGTCATGTGAAATGTTACGGATACATGCTCATCTGTCGAAATTCTGAAGTGTACTTGGTCAGATAAAGGTTGGGAACCCATGGTCTAGAAGACTGTAGGCAGACGCATCGAGATCTGAGATTTTGTTTTGGTTGGACCAGATAACCTTCGTGAATTTCATTCCTTGATAGATGTTAAGAGCAGGGTTGCGGAGTCGGAGATAAAATGTCCGACTCCAACACCTGGGTTTCAAAATTTTCCGACTCCGATCTTTCCAAAATTTCCGACTTCGAATCCGGACTCCGACTCCTTAACATAACGTAAATTAAGTTTGTCTGTCAACAATGGCATAGAAGCGAGATAAAATTATTTTAAAAATAAGCATTATGCTATTGTCGCTAGATACATGAGTTAAGTTTTGAATTAACCGGTTTATTTAAATTGTAATACTAATTACTAATCATAATTATTCAATTGGATTTCCGGAGTCGGATAAATAATCCGACTCGTAGTGTTCTTAGAGGAATCCGACTCTGACTCCACCCAAAAATCTCCGATTCTTTGCGTCTACGACTCCGCAACCCTGGTTAAAAGGCACAATATGTTCATAAAAGCAAACTAACGTTTTTGCAGCGGAGCAGGAAGACAAAGAAAGCAAAGAAACAAAGGAAGAAAGAAAATTATGGAAGCTAGCAGTTGCGGAATGAATACCCACCAACAAACATCAAAAATACGGCCACTTAAAATTTTTGCGCAATCAGATCATTCTGCACGAAATGCGCAACAAACCACAAACAGCCAGAAGCTCTTTTTGCACATGATAAAGCGTAAAACAACATAATTAACCTTTGAAAATACTATTTGTCAGCGCTGGGTGTCATGGCATCAACAACTCTTCGATTCGGGGAAACTTCCCAAACCGTTTTAACTCGCTTAGGAAAGTGGGGCTCTTTGAGATTTTCGAGCGTTTCCAATCTATCTTCCAACTTTGACAGTAAATCATCGACAATCTTTTCCCGAAACTTTAAGGCTTCTTCGCATTTATCAATGGCATCTGAAACGCGATCACGCAATTCACCTTTAGCAACACATCTTGCATAATTAGAACAAGCCCAGGGAAACAAAAGAGCTTTGTCGGTTTGAATCGCTTGGCTAGATAGGGCTTTACTGAATAGCTCCGCCGCTGCTGAGTAATCCGACTTAGACGCCAAGTATTTTCCGCAGTAAATGACGCATTTAGGCGAAAGTTGCCATTCGTCGTTTGTGACAGCAACTTCATGCAGGTGGCTGCAGAACTCATCCGCATTTTTCATTCTCTTTTCTCGTTCATGGGGGCTGCTCAACGCGAAAAGCTTGGTGTCGACTCGGACAATGTAGCGCAAGTACGTCATATCTTCGAAAGCATTGCTCACTGATTTTCGCAAGCCATTCTCAAAATATGGCTGATCTCTTGTGACTTTATTTTCAACTAATTCTTCTACCTCCCTCCTAGCTTGAAGCAGCACGTCTTTCTTTGTTTCAGGATCCAGGGCTTGTATACTTTTCAAGCGGACAGCCACTTTTGCGACAGCTCCCCGACGCAGAAATAACAAGCGAACTCCTGAACTTCGCTCGCAGTGAACGCATAGACCGTGTGCCACATCTGAAAACCACACAAACTTCTCTCTCTCATTTGGGGTAATCACTCTCCTGGTGTTAATTACTACCCTTCCGAGTGAGTACAAGGCAGAAGCCATGCGTTCCACGAAAAATACTGTGCAGTGCGAGTCCCTGTCCAAGAACAGTGTTCCAGATTCAAGGTCTCGGAAAGTGGTGAGCATTTTAGGGGAAATACGAAAACGCTCTTGAGGTGTTGCTTTTAAAAAGTCTGCAAGTTCATTGGAGGAGCACAAATCTTGCAAAAATTGTTGTTCACTGGGAGCGAATTGCATCACAAGTGAGATGTACTTTTCAAATTCGATGTCCTCATCTTTCATTTTTTCACCCGCAGCTAACAAGCTTTGTGCTAACTTTTTCGCATATTTGCCCGCAGATTCAGAGCGCCAATCGACATTGTTGATGGGGATCAGATCGAGGTTTGAAAAGCGCTTCGCTTCTTTCCAAATAGTGTCAACGCTTTTACGAAGGCTTTCCTCAGCCGGTTCAATTGGTTGTCTGATAACGCCAAGGACTTCCTGAAGATGGGCAACTGTCATGTTGACAAGAAACTGATCGCAGATCTCTGGATGCTCGTCAACGAACCGCAACACGCGGTCTATATGCGGTTGCATGCTTTTCATGAATGCGAAATTGCTCGCTTTTCTCACGTCTTTGTGCACTAGAGCAGAGATGGCAAAAAGTGCTTCTTGCAAAGACTTCAAAACGGAGCCTTCTTCTTTAAGGTGTAAACGGACAGCAACAAACACTACCCGGTGGAAAGAAACCGCTGTGTCAGAGCATAAGTTTTCGTACACGCTACAAATGCCAAACTTTTCGACATCTGAAATAAATTCGCATGATTCCCAATCATTGGTATCCAAAGTTTCGTGCAAGTTTTCCCCCTGGCAGTTTCTTTGGAACTGCATGACCTTGGCTATTAATTGTTGAGGTATTGCACCATGGTGAAACATGACCAGTACTTGCATAGTACTCCACAGCACGGTGTACTGCGAATATAGTAATCGGACCATACATTGAAAAATATGTTTGGAGCCAAGTTCTTCAACCGTCTTTCTTTCCAAACGATGTGTTGCTGCAGGACACCGTTTGTACCGTTCCAAGTACTGCCGAAGACTTTTGCCTGTCTTTTTGCAAGTGGCTTTTACAGCGATCAAACCAAGAGGCAAACCACTGACGATTTCAGAAATTTCTTCGGCAGCTTGCTGTTTTTCTAGTGAGTCACTTTTTGAAACTTCTAAGAGCTCAAAACTTTCTTCTATCAAAAATCCTCGCAGTTGGAATTGCAGATAACATCTCACATCTGCGCTATTACAAATTTCTTTTGATTTTGATGTAATATAAACGTGCAGAAGCTTTTGACATTGTAAAGTCTCCGAATCGTCCAGAACACACATGAGATCTTCCAGCAACTTGCGATCTTTTTCCGGAGGATCTTCAACGATTAACAATATTGGTACACTGGAATTAGCGAGCAGTTTTAAATAACTAGTTGTGCAACTTCGTTCAAGGCAAGAGCAAGCTGTTTTCCATCGGCTGCTGCGCTCTAAAAGGTTATTATCGTACATTGTATCCAGCATGTGTTTCAAACCCTCGACTGTGTCTTCGCTGTTGTCACTACAGTCAATTTGGTATTTAACGTAAATTGATTCACCGCCGGCATAAGGAAATTCTACGGCTAGCTGCCGAACAATTTCAGACTTTCCAGAACCCGGAAGACCGCTTATGTGTAAAACGGAAGTTGTTTTCCCAAGCTGAGTTTTCTTGATTTCTTTAAAATCTTTGCTGCGAACGAAACTTTTTGTAGGACGGCGAAAGTTTTCAACCGGGGTTTTGAGTTGTCTTTCAGTTTCAGCTGTAAAAAAAATTAATGCATATGTTTTTTTGAAAAGCCTTAAAAATTTTTTTAACTCAGTAGTTTGTAATGGCAAGAGTATGATGTTCTAGCTGTTAAATAACCGTGTTTGCAAATCGATGGAAACTTTGCTCAAACCCCACGTTTCCACGCAAAATTATCAGTAAGGCCTTTTTCAACAAGAAACGTGAAAGATGCAAGTGTAACAAATAGAATGCAAAAAATAGGCGTATGTCTCGTCGTGTACAATCGTCTTCAATGCAGTTTCGATTCACTTCATCTAGCCTGAAGTAACAAATCACCGATTCTCATGACTTAAACTTTTCGTAACGGAGCGAAGCTCCGTATTTTGCAACATGTGGCCTGAACTCTTAGGAGTCCAACAATGTCATCACGTCATGCAGTTATTTTTTGTGTACTAACCACAGTAGCACTGACTTCAGGAAAAATGTGCTGAAGATAGTATTCGTTGTAAATCCTGCTGGGAATGAGTTGCATTTGAAGTTAAAGAAATCACGTGTAACGATTGTAATGAGCCACTAAGTTTTTCTTGCCACAATGAGTAAAAGGAATACAAATGTAAAACTTGGTCTTTTGCCACTGGAAGTTATTTATAATAGCCCAGGGTTTTTTTAAGGAAACTGTTAGGTACCCGGTATGGACCTGTAGGGACCCGATTTCTCTGATTCTAAGGACCCGATTTTCAATTCTAGGGACCCGAATCGGCTCCCTAAAGCACCTTTAAAAAAACCTGAATAACCAAATATTATTTCCGGAAAAGTATAAGTTGCTTTGAATTTTTCCAGTCAGTTGGGCGTGAAGACTTTATTCTATTACATTGGAGGAAATCGGGTGCTGTTTTATAGCACACAAAGAGATTTGTTTGTAGGGGTTTATTGCAAAGCGTGGACGTCTTTTACTACAGTGTGCAACTTTACATGAAAACGGCAAAATTCACACAAGGAATGATGTCACAGTTTTTGTTGTTTTTTTAAACTTGTCTCATAATTTTCCAAAATTGAGTTCCTGAAACTTTACCAAAAATCAATGTTCAATTTTTCTGAGGAGCTGAAGAGAAGGTCTCTGTTTTTTAATGAGAACTCTAAGATTCTCCTGTTGTGGGTTTGAAGGAATAGTTTGAAAGCAGTATTTGGCATTTTAAAAATTTCATTATCATGCCAAGTTTGTTCTATAAGCAGATGTCTTACTTGGTCTTTCCGATGCTTGTCCGTTGTATACATTGATTGACTCGATATGTGATTGATTCATATGGAAATTGGAGCCTGCAGCAAGAGAACGCTCTTCTTAAGGCTATCTTAGAACCATTGTCAGGTGTATTTTAAATCTAACACCACCGGTATCATTGCTCTGACTGGTCAAATATATGTTCCCACCATAGGCTTACGCAAACGTTTTAAGCGTACATGGCGCGGTTTTCAACAACTCCGAACCTATTCTCAAGCTAATCTCACCCTAAAAAAGTACTTTTGCATGTCGAAAAAGTTTCATTATTTTATAACCAAACACATATCCCTCCCAAAAAAAAAGAGGGAATAACTTACAGAAACGACACGAAAAATTCCGAAATTCCGCCAGTAGCATTTATTGGCGGTCTGTACAAGACCCGTGTCGTATGTGTTCGAAGCTGGCGGAAGTACATGCACAAAAAGTAAATTAGGTTGAAACACGAAAATTTGTTATTTTTAGGATATTTTGTGAGCGTTGCAAATAAGGTCTATTCGCACAAAATGGACAAATTGTATTATGACAATACCTGGACATCTGCGGCACGGCATCGATCACAAAATGTTAAAACAAGGTGATTTTACACATGTAGCGGCGGCAACGATTGTACCCATTTAGCGCACGTTTTACTAGGTCACAAAAGGGATTGTTTTGGCAGACTAATGTGCTAATGACTTTTTTCAAGCAAAGTTATTGTGAAGCGGCGATTGTACAAAAAAGGTTGAAGACTATTGTTTTGTATAATCGCCTCCAATCTACCCGAGAAGCTCACAAACCCGTACGTCCTGTCTACATCAAGATGTGGGAGCATTTTCAATTGAGAACCTCAGCACCAGAACCTCTGTTAGTTGCCGATGCAGATGACAATCATGTTTTCAACGAGGGTTTGCAGATCGCATTGAGTGTTCATGAGGTTTCATAAGTTTCAACTTCGCTTGTGACCAACAAATTTTGGTTACATTGCCGTGGAAATAACTACTGGCTTCGCAGCCAGCAACAGTATTTGAAACAAGTATAAGGACCAGCAAAAATCACGGATTTACAGAAATTTTATTGGATTGAAGGGTTTACCGTCAGCGTAAATCTGTGAATGAGCACAAGGCGTTAAATTACGAAACATGCAGGCGGCTCTGCATGAACAAAAGAGAAGCGTGTTGCTCAGTTTAATAACATAAGTTTCACTCACAAGTTTTTGCTAGTAATAATAATAACAACTGTTTTCGAAGGCTTTAAAACGAGGTAATTAAAATCTACCGTTTACGTGTTGTGTTACGACTAAACAAAACTTTTAAGTTTTGCTACGTTTAAGGTATGAGTGCAGGTAGTGATGAAAAAAAAGCCGAAACACATTACATGCGCTTAATCTGCTGAAATAGGATAACGCAAAAGTCGTTAGACTAAGGCTGTACCAAAAGCGCACTTCGTCTAACATAATGACGTGATAAAAAATGTGTCGACTACAAAAGTTTTGCACATCGAACTGGTTTAACTGCATATGGATATGGTGTGAAAATTTTGGAGCCAGCGCCACAGACACTTTCCTGTGACCAGCACTGATTCAAAAGTTCCCAAACTGGGTACCACAACGAACGACCTGAGATGATCTGTGTACTCGAAATCAATGAAAGGTCTTTCTACAGCACCATTCGATTCCAACACACTTGACAAAGATGTTACTACCAGCTTTTGGTTGCCTAACAAGAGTATCGCCATCCGAAAATGGTTAGGAACCCTGTCCTACACATGCAAGCTGCTTCGAAATGAGGACCAACCACAACTTATAAATAAATTCAAACCTCTGTATGTGTGTAGGGTGGGCCCCTTAATTTCATAATTATTTTCCTTCAGTCTTTTCACCAATTTTCTAAAATTTCACTGTTAGTCATTCGAATGTTGAAAACTGCTACTTGTTTTGTTATAAAAAAAGTTCGTACCTTCGTAGAAAGCATATGAATAGCGCAAGTAGGAGTGGTAAGAAAAACACAGGTGATTGAATGCTCTAGAATATGAAATATACAACAGCAACAGGTATGTGATTAACAATGGTATATAGCTTGATTGTTTAAAAGTTTATACATCGTTGAAAACTCCACCGGGACAGTTTTCTTCAAACCAGAAAAGTCAAAACGATGCGCCTAATCTTAAACATATCCATTCGACTGTTGCAAATAAAATTTTATCAGAGACAATGTTTTCCTGATCACAGGACGTTTAAGGTAAGTATAGCAGGTAACTTAATATCTGGATCTTTCTGACCATTCTGCGATGAATGGCCTCACTCATATATTGAGTTTTATTCAAGATTAGAACTGCAAGCGCTTTAGAATCGAAGCAACTTCGTACAAAAACTGCCTTGCTTCTTTCAGAGTAGTAACAATTAATCGCTCTGTACTCAATAAGATTTCGGTAGTTAAAGAGAGATTTGGGAATGAGTGTCAAAGTTTTAGTCAATATAACAATATTCTCTATTCTTTTTAATTCAGTCTTGCACAAGTGTAAAATATCTGAGCAACGTTTACATTTACCTGCTTCATAGAGACCACCTTCCTCCATGCCTGGTCATAAAGATTCTTATATCTACAACTCTATCTTTGCAAGTAGAGAATTTTGTTGTTGCAACAGAAAGACCGAGTATATGATTTGTGCTCCACTCTAAAGATGATATCATGTTCCCAAAGCAGTCATTGTATCAGAAAGACCACAACTACAAGTAGGTCTACTCGTATTACTGAAAACAATGAGTAAGTCTGGATCGTTGTTGCTCAAACATAATATCATGCTGGTAGAACTCCGTCCGCAGAATGTATGCAATATTTCCCAGAATCTGCACAGTAGTGCGAAGAAAATTCCTCTCCACGTTTGCTGCAAACGTCTCTTTTGATGTGCTGAGTGTTATAATATTTTCCTAATTTATTTTGTAAGACTACTAATCCACACGATGGGACCCTTGATTTTGATATGAACAATTAAATAGACTTATATGTTGAGTTCGAATCTCCAGGACCTTCAAGACAAATCTTTTCAGGCGGAACAAATCCCATTTGGGCCACCTGAGACTTGCAAAGTTATTTTGAAATAAATAAAAATTGAGGCTAATTGATGTGCATCAAACTTCAACAAGACGTGCTCTTTTATTGACCATTATGAAACATCATGTTAAACATACCTGTATTCAAGTAATGTGACAATATTACCATTTTTTAAACATGACTTTTAAATGTTCACAGTAAAATCTTATCAGGAAAGAAATTAGAAAAAAATGCCGCAGTCTCAGAATGAATGGAGACGATGGAGGTTGAATGAAACGCTGCCGCTGCTTGTGAAATGCGATCTCATTGAGTAACTGTATCCTTGAAATGAGCTTACATATTATAACAAGAATGAAGGGACAGAACGAAATATTTTGTCAAGCGACTATTGCTTCTGTTTTTTACCGCGAGCCACATTGAATAGCCACACGGGTCACAGGGCAGCAACCACTGCTTTGAAGCATTCTGTCGAAATATTGTAGTAAGTGGTTAGTTTCTCCTGTATGGTTTCGAAATCTTCAGATTTCCAGGTATGTCCGCTAATCCTAAAATCACATTCGATTAGAGCCTGTATCTGCTTGCGGCGCAAGTTTAACAATCAGCAAAATGCACAGCACACTGCCGCGGTGCGCTATAAGGACTTGCGTCCTGCCATAGACGTAGCCATGGGGGAGCAAAGGGACCATGCCCACCAAAATTTTAAGAAAATATAGTCATTTTATGCTTTGAGAGGTGTTTTTCCCAAAAAAATAGTGTTAATCGTCTAAAATCAAACATTTTGGCCCCCTCAAAATTTCTGGATTGGCTACGCCATTGCGTCCTGCACTGCAGTTACTTGTTAATTTTAAACTTTTTAGTTATCTTACGCATAAGCGCAACATTCGAGGGATACTGTTGTTAGATAAAATTTTATTGGGAACTGGCATGCTTCCATTCAAATTTCACTTGAAGTATCTCTTCGTTTGAAACGCTTGGTTTATTGGAGAGAGTTTTTTAAAGATTTGCTTAAAAAATTTTGAAAATGAAAGACGTAAAGGAAATTTCAGTTCAGTAGCTAGACTGGAACAGTAATCGTGAATGTCTTAAATTCGACAAAGAAGGCAAACATTCAAGTTCAACAAAAATAATTACTGCTAATAATTATCAACGCATCGTATCAGGAAAATGCGCTGGCAGCAATTCACATTACGATACATCATGGGCGCAATTTTGTTGTAAAATGGAGGGGACAGCTTGATGTAAAACCAATATAGTCATCGGGCAGATGCGGAAGTGATGTTTTGTAAATACAAATTCCCAATCTTGTTTTTTAGAGGTGGTTTCAAAGCAACACCAATCACGCTTTGCTTTGTCCCTACAAATGGTTTAGAAATTAATAAACCTAATTTTGTTGTTGGACATGGTACTGCAGTTCAGCTTGGTTGCACAACTATCAGACTATGACACAGAGAAGCACAGCAATATAGTAGAACACATCAATTGGGTTTTATCAGAGTTGTCAGTTGGAGTGCACAAAACGGTGAATCGCATTGGTCGCACGTGCATATCACTCTTAAGTAGAACACATGTCTTGTTTAAGTTGCTTAACGTTAAAAAGACGATAAATTGCAAGGTACGATATATATATTGTAAGGTATGGTAGCTAAGCATTTTTCTTGCACATTTCTGGTCTTTAAGAATGCTACAAAGTTTTAGCTACTGGGCATCGTGCATGCAGCCCCACCCCTAGCCAAATCTCCATTGATATCCTCTTATAGTAGCAAAAAATGTTTGGCCAAAATTAGCGTAGGCTACTTCAAAAACTGATTTACTATTTATTTTTACTGCTGATGGGTGGAGGATCTGTCCTTTCAATCTCCTCTTGTCAGCTCGCGCATGCTGTTGGGTACCCTTTCGATTGTCCAAACATCGTTTGTCTAATAGCCTTTCCAAACACCAATCAAGCTCCCAAGCAGACTTATCCAAGCCAACTTGAGAAGATTTCAAGATATCCAAAAGAAAACGAACCAATCGTCTTTCTGAATACATACCCATATACCAATCTAGCCTACAACGTGATGCCTGCATACCTAATCATCTGGTGACCAGGCCCGTAACAAAGGGGAGGGCTTCGCCCCCCTGGAGAAACTTTTTCCTCCCTGAAAAAATTTCTTGGACATATTGTATGCATAAGCATTGTTCTCGTACATGCTTTCGATGTAAAATTTGTGCCTCCCTCAGAAAATTCTTCGCCCCTCTTGGTGTGCCAAGCTGGTTACGCGTCTGCTGGTGACTGTTGCCTTGTGACGTCTGTTAGTTATGCCACTCAGCTCAGTCTTTTCACAGTCAAATTTTTCAGGCTTAACATCAAATTGTAGTAAGCGAAATTAATGTCAAAAGTTTAATTCTAAGAGTTATACATGCATAACAACACGAAAATGTATTTGAGATTAAATAGAAATCAAAATGAACAACGGTGAATTGGCAAATAGTACCACGTTTCACCTGAAATAACACGAAAAGAATGTCCAGCAAAACTAGGTTTTACGCAGGCTCATAGGTGGCGGAACCAGGGAGACCGCATGGATTTAGGCTCCCCGACTTTTTTGTAGGAGGGAGGGTCCTCCCAGTTTTAAATTTCGAACTTTGCCTGAATAAGTTTAAGTAACACAATTCGTATTTGATGCATTGTTAAAGATTTATGTGCTCAAGTCAGTGTAGTGTATGATAGATAGATAGGGTGTTGTGTAGATAGGGGTCGTTGAGGGCTTGTCAAATTTTGAATAAACTTGCTTGAACATGCTGACAAAAGTTAAAGACATCAAAATTCAGTGCTTGTGATGTCACAGTTGCCAATTCAAATCACAAAAACTTTCTAGTTTTTTTGACGTGCATTTGTGTCCCCCAACTTTGAAAATAGTTCCGCCACCCATGCGTAGGCTACCTGTGAAGCAAATGTTTCGCACTTGGATGAAAACATTGCTGCTTGTGGGAATAAATATCTTGTGAATTTGCCGGTCACCCTTGTCGTGACATACAAGAAATAAGGCTAGATATATAAGCTATCTTTAATTCCTAGTAAAGTCATTAAGTTTTGAGCTATAGGACAATATATAGCCAGGTCAATACTTCTCTAAACTTTTGATGGAAATCCTGTTTACTAATGGTTGAAGACAGTCTTTTGCAAAACTACCCATCCTAAAACTAAGTCTCCACAATAGTGCCGCTGTTTGTCTTCGGCAAAAACTTCGCAAAGGTTTGCATGAAAATGCAACTTTCTAACATTATACATTTGCATCTTTAAATTTTACGTTGTCTGTTTCTGAATACGTGACAATCAACGTTACAGTAAAGCCAGTTAGCCAACGTTTTTGCACGAAACAAATCACGGCTGTAATGTGGTCTCTCACGTGTGCAGCCGTTAAGCTTTACTGTTTCAAGACAGTGACCTTTCTTAAGTAAACCACACTAGATAAATGCCGGAGAGAGGCAGTTAACAATCTCTTGCGGTCTCTAGAAACTTGCAAAATGCTAAAAATCATTTTTGAAGTAAAAATTTATGAAAATATCAGAATCAGTGATACCACACCAAACTCTGTTTCAACATCAACATTGCTATGTGTAGCATCTAACATAAAACACTCTTCACACAAAACGTGACAAACGTCATATTTGGTTTTGAAACCTCTCCAAATACAAGCCCTATGAGAAAAAAGTGGGGGGGACATGGCATATTATGTCCACGCCGTCTAAAAAAGTGAGGGGGACACGTCCCCAGTGTCCCCCACCAAATTGTGCCCATGCAATACATCACACTAGCTTACCAAATGCTGTAGGCCAAACCAGTTTTATCAACGGGGTTAGTTTCGCTACATTATTCCAAGTTGGTCAGTAACAAACACTCAAATGTTTCTTCAGTCTCGGACCCCTCCGTAGCTGTCGGGTCCCGGAATAATGTACCTGCTGGACCATCCTCTCATAGGCCCTCAATACAGCCTTCCAAGCATTTGTCACCTTTCCACAATTCCAAAACATTTCTAGCCGGAGAGCAAGCAAAGGAAAACTTATGTGGACGGTCAAGGTGAATGCTCTTCGCAAACAAGTCAACACATGACAACGCTCCAAGGTTTAAAACAACGATCACGATGTGTTCGCTAGCTGAATGTTCACAGCTCAGCTTCATAACCACTTTGTATGAGAGAAAAGCAATGGAGCGCATCAAAAAGCAAATCCACGTTGCGTGATAAGAACTGCCTGCACGCATTCGTTACATTCGATTTAAGGTTTTCAGGTAAAATAAGTGGCATTTAAGATTGTCAAGGACATGCATCTTGTCAGTAACAGGTTAAATTTATTTTAAAGGAATTTTCTATCATTTAGCTGCTAAATGATAAATTTTAGCAAATTGATGGAGTTATGGATTCAAAATACATTACTGGAACTCCTTGCAGCTTCAATTCTCTGCTGAAGTTTTCCCTCAAAAATTTCCCCGCGGTAGTCACCTGGCCTCCAGCCTCAACCAAAATGCTCATCTTGTCACGCCCTCAGTTTAACATTCCTCCACCACGTTGCTCGGCGTTATACATTGCCAATGTCCGTCAAACAGGTATGATGCAGAAAAATACCTTACCCTGAGATTTGACATCGGGATGTTGTTTCACTCGTATACGCACTCATTCAGGCTCTACTGTATCATTTAAGTTTTTGAATGCATCAGATGAAGTAAAGGTTGATAGAAACTTCATAATGAACCAGTAAACCTGGGCGTTGAAGCACGGTGGTAACAACTGAGTGCACCCTAGCACAGAAACCCGATCAGCAAACTATCAAAAGCGTGTAATGAGCCACCGATCCCAGTCAGGAAAAATTGGATCGCCGAAACCACCGAAATTGTTTCCGAATTTTAATAAAGCCGTCAACATTGATGTTGTTGTTCTAAGCGATGTCCAAGCAAACGTCCAGTAGGATTGGTAACAAAAGCTTGTACAGCTAAAGTGTACAATTAAAGCCGTTTATTTGTGAGCACCTTTGAAAACATGTTTTTTTTCACGTCAGCACGGAATGAGAATACAGTGACTGTGCATCTTGCTTCAACAATTTCCTCTAGTTTTATTTACCTACATTTTAAAAACTTGGGTTTATTTAACAATTTATCGAAAAATTTTTAGGATTTTTACGACTTCGCATAGAAAGTTTGCCTGCACCCAATCGAAAATTACGCTACGATGAAGACGCATGTCTATCTATTGTAATAAAAGACTCTTTGATGACATTGAATAAAGAAGGGTTTTTCTTCAAAACCAAATTAAGCATTAGCAAATACAAATTGACTAATCTTAAATGTTTCTGAAACAATTCTTCAAGTAAACTTAACAATTTAGAGAAGGTGAGGTTCATTTAATGCCATTTTTCAAAACTACTGACAGAAATTTGACATTTTATGATCCGGGACTTCTTTTGGCTGCTCATAAAGATAGCAAAACTAGAAAATCGAAGGTACAGTAAAATGTATATCTTAAAGAAAGGAATCTATTTTAGACAAACATCTAAGAAGCTCCAAAACACTGTTTCCAACCCTTGCCAAAGTGTTGCTAGTATTGGAACTGAAATGACATTTCGTTTTCTCCTTTAGAGCTGCTTAGTTATTGAGTAAACCAAATCTCTAAACATGTAAGTCTATACATCTTCTTCGTCAAGGCTGCAGTTCTTTAGCTATCAGGTTGTAAACACGTTTAAGGCAACCTGATAGTTAATGAAAACGATCTTTGACCTTTTGTCACCAATGTGGCTGAGGGTGCAACCCCATCATACTCATAACGTGAAAGTCCATTTTTTCTGTTTTCAGCAATCAATTTATACATTTTTACAGTATTACCAAACTAGCAATTTCTGTAAACTTTCTTCTGTAATCCAGTCTCTATCGCTGAAATTGCACGTTTACTTCTATAACATAATCGTAAATAAATCTATGACACTTTCTAAGCTTTTTTCGCATCTAGAGTACTACCAACAATTTTTTGTTAAAAGCCTCCTAAGCCATTTGTCCCGATATCGACGCAACCTGTCTCAAACACAAATTCGTTCCGCTGCTGACTTTCAGCCTTACAATCTCATGTTTCAATTAAAATTGCACAGACATGATAAAGTGTATACAAGGAAAAGAAGGCAATGATCAGGCAAAAAAGTTTTCGAATTCTCAGTGTTACTCACACCTTGACAAGGCTATAGGTTGCATCTGACGATCGTTACAAAAACATATTCGTAACTGTGCGTACATTCCAGCAAGATTTGTAAAGCCACATCAGTGACCCACACCAAGCGAATCTATCGCAATTTATTGCGTAAGGAAACTAGTTTCGTGTGTTACACATCTTCAGTCCTGTGCAAAAGTCGACATATGAAACAAAAAGGAAAAATTTACGCACTGTTGCTAAGATCAAAACTCAAAATTACTAAAATTGAAGATTACAAAAATTTTTTGCAAAAATTTAAGATTACTAAAATTGAAGATTACAAAAATTTAGCACAATTGCAACCCTTCCACTAAACACAGCTACAACACTGTTCAACGAAC
>Ga0210059_1010035_pt1 | contig 14683 bp, 10 predicted proteins | sample Ectturendosymbi2_FD_188042 | JGI IMG/M metagenome (GOLD analysis project Ga0210059, IMG submission 188042) | Ecteinascidia turbinata endosymbiont from Florida, USA - Sample 2 (SPAdes) (version 2) | ecosystem: Host-associated > Tunicates > Ascidians > Unclassified | place: Key West, Florida...
GTCGTCGTTTGACTTGACTCTGTTCGCTCCAGGCCACAACTGGCCATCCTGCAGAGTGGACATCACTCGAAGCTCCTGCATTCGCAACCTCGCCGTGGAGAAAGCAATCTCGGATCTGCCAGTCGAGCGCTCCTTCTGTTTCAGGGACTTCTCCAGATGTCAAGTGTTGCTGCACGAGGAAGAGCACTGTTCCGACAGACTCGTCAACTGCAGGTGCTGAAAATAATTAATGCTACAGTCGCCGATCAAGATTTTTACCAAAAAATTTATTTGCAATAGCAGATTGTGAAAAAATCAATTTTTTACCACTTTGCGTTCTTTTACTACACATGAAATTATTTAAGAAAGTAATTCAAAGAAAAGTGCCAATGTGTTTTGTGCGTCTACTAAAACATTGGTACACAGAACAAACGATGCAAATAAAGTGAGGCAAGCATTTTTATGAACTGTTTTATGTGTCTAATGGGGTTAGACAAGGGGGAATACTGAGTCCATACTTGTTTGCTGTTTATTTAGATGATTTGTCAAATGAACTAAACAACATTAAAGCAGGGTGTTATATTGGTGAAGTCTTATTAAGTCACTTGATGTTTGCTGATAATATTTGTGTGTTCTGTCCAAGCGTACGTTGGTTGCAAAGAATACTAGATGTGTGCCAGGCGTATGCAGAATCGCATGGAATTATCTTCAACTGCAACAAAACTGTTTGCATGACGTTTAAGGCTAAACGTGCAAAAAGCACAGCCACTCCAATCTTGAAATTGGGTGGTCAATACGCAAAAGCTGTTGACCAATACAAATATCTGGGAATTTTATTGGATATTGAGGTCACGGATGACAAAGACATTCAGAGACAACTGCGATATCAATATTGTGCAGCAAACAAGCTGCGAGCCTCTTTTTCCCGTTGTTCAAATGCAGTAAAAAACGTACTTTTTCGTTCCTTTTCTACGCCCATGTATGCATCACAATTATGGTGCAATTTCAGGAAGTCATGCATGCAGAGATTGCGGGTGGCATATAATTTTGGTTGCAGAGTTCTATACAACTTGCCCTGGAGAACAAGTGTTAGTAGCCTCCAATTTCAATGTAACATTCCTACCTTTGAGGCTCTGCTACGTAAATACAAGTACATGTTTCTCGAAAGATGCAGAAAATCTAACAACGTATGGTTACGTGCTTTGATGCAGTCAAGTTGTTTGTACTCGTCCCTATTCTTTGAACACTATAATCGCATTTTACTCTGTGAATGAGTGAGCCGCTTGATCGATGGCATTCAAGCCACAACGCTTTCGCATTTTACCTAGACTAGACCAAGTTAGGAATTAGCGCCCTACTCCGCAGTAGTGCTGTAACAAGTGTTACGCTGTTACGTGTTATCTAATAATAGTGTTAAGAATGTGTCTGTAACCCTATGGTTCTGTCTTCAATGCAGTTGCAAAAAGTGTCTGTAACCCTGTGATTCCACCGGCTTCAATGCCTTGTACCACATTCTGTTTTGTCTGTTTTCATCAACCTGCGTTCTGCAGAGTGTGTGTGTTCATACTATGGACTTCGTGTCTGCTCACAAACTAATGAATTAAATTTTACTGAGTGAACCAAAGGAGGAATTTTCATTCGCAAAACCATAATGCCTTGGTTGGCTGTCTTTTAAAATATACAAAAGCAAGTATATCTACTGTATTATTTCAAATCAGATTTCGTTTTTAGTGGAAATGTTCTGCAATCTCAAGCGTGTCTCTTCGCGTTTGTATATTCACCAGCATCAGTGATGCGCCATTTGCTTTTCCTCACGAAGGTTAGGATTCGCAGAAAGCGTTTCGTTTTCGCTATGCTGTCGAGGGTGCCCTTAAATATTTTTCAAAAAATGTATCTGAACAAACTTCACAACGCATCCTAACCACCGTGAGTTAAAAAAAATACTGCGACACCAAATAACTCCGAAACGTTTTCATTTTTTCATCTGATTGAGGCTCATGGTGTAAGACTAGGTAGCACAAAAGAAATTCAGAAAACATTTGCATAGACATTAGGCCAAGACATTTAGGCTGACGTTCTTGTCAGAGGGCCACATAAACCATCGCACAAGGGTCCGACTTCCGAGAGTCGGACATCCTACGACGTAAGATGTTTCCCCAACTTTTTAAAGCTCGATGTAAATCTGAGTTTGATGAACACCTCACGACCCAAGCCTAAACACCGAAAAATGTATTTTTAATGTCAGCGCTCAACTATTCTTTTCAGATACCTATGCTATTGACAAAACAGAGACAACCAGTTGTAGTACACTGTACTATGAAACAGTGATGTATTTCAAAAAAATCATTAATTCAATGCGATTGATGAAACTGAAATCTCTCCTTCATAATATCTTCAATGCACGGTACTATTTTACTCAGTGCAAAGTGCATGTCGTCATCAGGATCGAGGCGATTGCGAACCTTGGTTTTAATGACGTCAGTGCCGGAAAGCATTGCTCGCACGTGGTCGCAAACGGGAGCAGAAAAGTCATTCGTTACCAATTATTGGTTTTTCCTTTTTGACAGAAGTCCAGAACTCTCCAAGTGACGCTGTGGATAAAAGTTGTCGATGGAACTCGTCGGGTAGCAGGTCAAGAAGCTCTTCCAGCATTCCTGCGATATTCTCTGATAAGTTGACAAACTTTGCCAGAAACGGATTTCTGACCCACAGCTGAAATGCCAGATTTCTATCCGGGATGTAGGGACCGAATTCCGTGATAAGGTTTTCCAAATGCTCCACCAGGATGGGCTTGATGCTAATTTGATTCCATTCCTCCAGATACTCGTTCATTGATGGAAACGCTGCTGTTCGTCCACGCTACAGTTTCATCTTCCAGAGTTGCAGCTTTTCTTTGAAGGCAGACAGTTTCTCGGAGAGAGTGATAATATTTTGGTTTCTGCCTCGGATAGCGGTGTTTAGATCGTTCACTGTGGTGAAGATGTCGTTTAAGCAGCATACATGGAGCATTCACTCCTTATCTTGGAACATAATGGCATGGCGATGTTTTTCATTGAGAAAGATCTGCAATTCTGTTCGTAGATCCACTACACGGCGCAAGAGCTTGCCGCTAGAAAGCCATCTCACATTGGAGTAGAATAGGAGACGTTGGAATTCAGACCCGAGGTCGACACACATCTACTCGAACAGACGGACGAGAGTTAACTGCACTGGATTTGATGATGCTGTCTACAGCAACAATCTCCTGCATCACTGCCGAAAGATCCGGAGACAAATGTTGCGCAGCAAGGTCTTCACGTTGCAGAAGACAGTGGACGACTTGGACATCAGCACTGACTTGCTTGGCTCGTGCAGTAAACCTCTGTCGAGCACCAAGCATCGCAGGAGCGCCGTCAGTGCATCAACTGACACAGTTTTCCCAGTTGATGCCTTCATTTTGCTGGAAGTTGTCGTTGAATATTTCAGCACCAGTTGCCATTGTTGTCAGTGGTGTGCAAAACAGAAATTCTTCTTCGAGGTCCGTGTCACCCTCGTACGTCTCTTAAACCATTAGCTGCGCGTTCTTTCCAGTGTCGGTCAACTCATCGAGTCGATAGCTCCACTTTCCCGCTTTCTTCATTCAGGCCACCACTTGGTCTTTTGTATTTAGTGAAAGGTCTGCGATGCGACGTTTGACCGTGTTGTTCGATAGCGAGACGGATGCAATTTCGAGGCCACGTCGTCGCCGCATATTATTCTGGCCATTGTCGATGGCCACAGGCTTAACGAGCTGTTCTCGAATCGTGTGCGGTTTCATCTTCCTCGCTTTGCGCAGCGCGACTATGTACGATGCCAGCATGGCTTGCTTGGAGGCTGGAAGTACTGGATTCGTTGCTGAGCAAAATCGGCTTCGTTTCAGTTCCGCTGCTCGGTGCTGAAAATAAATACGCTTCTTTTTCACATGTTACGGGTACTTCACATGTTACGGGTGCTTCACATGTTACGGGTACTTCACATGTTACGGGTGCTTCACATGTTACGGGTGCTTCACATGTTACAGGTGCTTCGTCTCCAGATGTCTCTTCAATTTGTTTTTTGTCAGAGGTTCGTTCGACAACACTGCATAACACAGCACACATTGCGGTTTCACAGCACCACGATCATTGATAGACTCATTCTTAAAAGCTAATTTTTAACAATAATATCTGCAATGTATTGTGCTAGGTTTCAGTGAATTCAGTCCGTCCTTGATAAATTTGAAGTTTGCGTGCTTAGGAAGCGAAAATGTTTTAAACTACTCTACAACTGCTACATTGCTAAGCTTTCATACTATCAAACCTAATACTCCACTGACCTATTTACTGAACTATCCAGTTCCAAAATACTTCCGTAATCAACGAATCTCAACTTAGCAGCTGGTTGCCTAGTAGCTGAGCTGCCATTATATCTCTCGGAAAACCACTTATGACGCAATAATCCAGTTTTGATAAGACGAAGTCAAATGAAATGCGAATGATGCAATGAATAAGTCTATTGTGGAATTGAAAACACTCGATAAATTACAAGAAAAAAGTTAGTTTTGACAGATTCGAATCACCTTGGCTAGACACATTTTCCGATCCTTCAAGACCCAGGATTAGAGACTTACTCACAATAATGTATATAAGCGCGACTCGTGCACGTTTTATAAAGACTTTTTTTATATTAGAATAGCTTTGATGATAGCAAGTCAAAAGTAAGGGACGAAAGAAAAATCTAAGCGCTTGAAAATAACAATATCTCTGGAAAAGTACTCTTTCTCAAGAAAAAACAGACGCTATCATGGTTTCAAAGTTTATATTTTGCCTGTAATGGAAGCAACCTCCGTGAAATAGTGTATATGACAGCGATCAACGCAAATGTATATGATAAGGACTAGTGGAATCTTGCGCAGCAAACAAGTTCAGAGGCACCTTTGCACAGTTCTCAATGCATTTAAAAAAGCTTTGTTAGCGCCTCTTACATGCCAATGTTTACTTGTCAATTATGGAACAAGTGCGCACAGTTCGTTATCGAACGCCTGCCCGCATGGCATGTAACAACTATCAAATTTTGCGATACATCCCCAGGAATCCAACATCAAGTTACCTGAACATTGCAGAATCAGCGAACAGAACAACTATAATAAAATCTTGTGCTCAACTGCTCTAAAATTCTGAAAACGATGCCAGCGCTTCAACGACCCGACAGCAAGCTTTCATCAGGCAAATGGCACTAAACAACAAACCAATCTCACTGCTACTGCTTTGTTGTTTTGTGACGCTTTCGTGTCAGACGTAAGCATTCTGTCAGACCGCTGATACGTCGGCATCGTTTTCACAGCCCTGCGATAGTTGAGCATTAGATTTTATCAAGCAACCTGTTTCGTCAGGACATTTGATGCCCTGATTAGTAAAAATCTGTATGCTTTTATTCAACGATGTGCATCTTCATCTGACGTTTTAGTCGTTCGCTTCAATTGTCTGATGCTATTTGCAGATATCCATTTTTTCTCTCATTTTCTTAACGCTTCTAGATGACAGTGATCGAATGCATTCGTTGCAGGCGCTATGTTTCAGTGTTTGTTCTGCCTTAGTATTGATTGCGTATTGCCCAACTAACACCTACCCTGTGAGCTGTGATGCGCCACGTCTCATGATTTCTGTATTCCTGTGTTTTTTTCACTGACCTCCATGGTACAGATCAGGGGTCGACAACTTTTTGCTAATTGTGTGCCAACTGAATATTTCAAATCATTCAGCGTGCCAACAACATACGTATTTTTATACAAGTCAAGGTCAATATACCACCTGTGTGGATCATGACAAAATTGATATGTAGACCATGGAGCTCCTGCGTGCAATTGGAAATTGCTCGGTGTGCCAAGTTTGGCACGCGTGACGTAGGTTGCCGACCCCTGATATAGATCATGTGTCTGATCCAAACATGTTATATAAAAAAACAAAATTAAACAGACAAAACATGCAAGCAGAGCAGCTCAAATGACGTAGTTGAAACATCTGTAATCAAAACCTTGTCCTTACAGCCCTGTGAAAGGCTTCATTGCGGGCTACATCACAATTTTAACTTGGGTAATCAAGTTTTTACTGTGCTAACAGTTTTTTCAAATGATAGACGAAATTCAGTTCGTGTGTTTTGAGTTCCAGAAAACAACACCACCAACTCACTGTCCTGCCCTGTGTTTTGAGTTCCAGAAAACAACACCACCAACTCACTGTCCTGCCCTATGTTTTGCAAAATAACTTTAAAGCACTATTAACTTCGGGAACCTCTGCTGTACAGTTACTTGGCAACTTTTTATTTGGACTTCTGAAAGAAAACTTCATGCAGTGCTGCAAATGCAGTCGCATAATTATTTTTCAGAGTAAAGTCAAATCGCCACGCATGGACAGACTAACAACATATCTTCTGCCTCGTCGTGCCCTGTTGCATGGTTCCCCACATGATTTTGTCGTTTCTCAGCACATTGTTTAAAAAAAAATTTTTTTTTCGTTTTACAAAGATGGACATTTGGGTAATTTGACTTCTGTGCATTGGCAAATATCATAAACAAGCAGGGTTTTAAGCTTTTAACATCATATAATTATTTACCAACTGTGAACAAGCATGAAAAAAAAGGTTCTCCAATATTTACTTGCCTTTAGGCCAAAAACGACAACAATCTCCTTTCAATCGCATTACCGAAACAAATAAAACTGCATTCGCATCTTCCACTAAACAGCTAGTTTCTTGTTTTGAATACCTTGCTTCACTACCTGGTATTCCGTTTCATTTCGACCGTTGCTATGATTTACTGGGTGCTGTTTGCGTGACTTCTGATCACAGGAAGATCAAGTCATCAATGAGAAAATGGCTGCGATCAACTTGCTCTCTGCATTTTTATCCAAGTTCAACGAACTTGCTTGCAATTGGTCCGGCCACGCCCACGAGCTGACCAATCACTCTAAAGAATGTTCCAACCCAAGCAAATCACACAGCGAGATAATAAAGTGCCTGGAACCAATCAACCAGCGACACGTCGAGCAGGTGCATTACGTTGATGATGGCATTTGTACGACAGTGTCCTGATTTATGTTTTTTACTCTGCCTTTGCACTGACTGGTATCAGAATCAAGCTGACCACCTAGTCTGGATCGGACGAACTGGATTGCTCCATATCAGTAATTGCAAACTAAACCTGATAGTTATCAAGTCTTCAGTAAATATCAGGTCACGGTTGACTTGCCACGAAATATTCATTTCATAGTGAATAGCATCGACCGTTGTGAATAAAGTAGAATGGCTAAATCCTTGTAGCGTCTTCACTCTACAAGAAAAGTTCGGCCTGCCCTTTCAAACGCGCCACCTTCGACTACCTGAATACTCTCTCGCTGTATACAACCTTGAGTTTATTAAAGCACACGTTAACAGCACAAATTTAGAGCGAGTGCAAACATAGGAGTTCAGGGTACGGTTTAAAGCTGTTCGTATTGGAAAAAATGAGAATGACACAACAACTGAAACATGAATGGCTGTTACAGAACGTGTTGGAATCAATCCACGTGCCACGCGCCAAGTAATAAACGCTTGAATGGGAATCTTGCGATGTTACTTACACACCCCTCTGCAAGTGGCGAATACGACAGCGTCTGGCCAGATGCGGGCTTAAGTTTGTCAAAATGTGTCGGGCCGATTTCGGTCTTGCATGCACGAGTTCATGGTCTTGAAGTAGATTCATCGTGCTCACCACGGTGACTTCTGTGAGTGAATTGATTGTGATTTTTCTTCAGCTAATTCTATTTGCAAACACAGCAGCGATCAATCACTTACGCGATTCTTGGCTTGTTTTAAGAAACGATGACGTACAAACCGGTTTTTCATACCTCTAGTGCTATCCTAAATAATTCCTTTTATGCCATCGTGAATAATTTCGTGATAGTTTTTTCATCTTGAGAAACATTAAATTCCACATTGTTATCGTTGACTAACAAGATAAGTTTGTGCTTGTTTAATTTAATGTTTTGGTCAAGGTAGTTGTTTTTTTAGTTATGATAAAACCAGGTACTTGCAGCTATACACGTAAAATACGTTTTTTGATGCACCGCGGTTGCGCATATCTTCACTCACTTGATAAAATTGGCTTTTGGACCTAAATCGAGCTTCAAAAATAAATGTCGGGCTCGGGCCGGGATTGGACTTGTTATTTCGGAGCCCTGGTTCGGTCTTCAAAGTGAGGCCGGTTTGCAACTCTCCTTTGCACTACCATAACTCGCCAGCCATTGGAGACAGAGAGCTGTTCAAATTTTCTGAAGATGCAGGAGGTCGTCCAGTTTTGATTCAAAAAGTTTGTTTTTTTTGGGTGACGTCATAACGGGGAGAAGTTTACGCGCATGTTTGGGAGAGGCACGTCGGTTCCTGGGCGCCAACCCAACGAGCCAATTTTTGTTGGCTTAAATACGAGCTTTAGAGCTTTGATTGTCTTTCTAGTTGTATGGCTCAATTACCAATGGCGAGGAGAGTTTATTCTTTAGGGCAGTGGTTTTCAAACTTTTTCATGCAGTGACCCATTTTGCACCCAATTTAACCTAACGACCCCCTTCCGAAAATTTCCTGTCAGGCATATGAAATGCAGTTGTGTTTGCACAATAGAAATTCACAATGACTATAAAATAATGTACGACATCACTGTGTTGAATAAAGACTCATTTATTAAATTGATGCATATGGCAGCATCACTTAGGGAGACCCGTGCGGTATACAAATCACTCCTCAGCACAACTCACTTAAAACTACTAACTTGGCAGAATAACTCCCAAGATAGCTACCGCAAGCAGATATCTAATTAACAAACAGCACATTCTACGTCACAAAGTTATTCGTGCGATGCCAAACGCAACAGAACTGTGATGGTCATAATCACACTTAGAACAAATTTGAACGAAAGAGTAGGTTATAATTTTTGTCAAGTGATCCTATTATTTTTGCTACAACAAGAAGTGGTTCCAAATATAAAATCTTTAATAATTATGAATATTTTTATCAGTAGATCTCGCGACCCAGAAAAATGGCAAACTACCCCCACGGGGGTTGCGACCCAGGTTGAAAACCATTGCTTTAGAGGGTTTCATTAGACTCGAGTTTTTACTGGAAACTAGGCTATAATACAAGTTTTTAGAGGGTTTGATAACCAGAAAAGTTAAAAGAAACGCATTCTATTGATGCGCGCAAACTCCAGTGTCGCCTTATTATTGCGACACAAATCAAAACAAACGAGCACCAAGCGTGTTTCAAATTCAAGGCAAGGGTTAAACGGGAGAAAAAAGGTTGAGAACCCCTGCTTAAACCAAACCTTAAACAAAGCCTGCTTGGCTGTACATGGCCAATCAGTTATGGTGACTCCATTTATTGACAAAACAGCTGTTCCGTACATTGCAATGGAGCCGTCTTTGTTTCATAAACTTTGGTAACCTAGTAACGAGCAGCAAGCGTGTTTTCAATCCAAATATCTTTCGTCACAGACAACGTCGCTTGGCAACATGGTTGACTTGCTCAGCTGCGAACGAATTCGCTACAGCGAAGTCCAGCTCAGACCATACAACAGCTGCGACTTCGTCAGGAAGCTTTTCTACGAATCGAACCGTTTTCATTTGCTCGGCCACATGTGGACGCTCAAGGTACGCGTTGCGATTTTCTTGTCGATGACGTCAGTGATGATTTCAGTCTATGACTGAAACTATGCCGCTGTTGTTTGGTTGAGAAAGATTCAGCCGCTGAGGCTGAAATGTGCAGTGCAGTTCGTAGGAGGCCCAACTGAACTCGAATGACCCAGCAGCGGAACCTGAGTAGTCGTGCGGCTGGCGTGCGGCTGGCGCGGCTTGCGCTACAAAAATTATAACCTACTTTTTCGTTTCAAATTTGTAATCGTGCGGCGAGTAGCATAATCGAGTAGTGTGGGGGATTGCACCTCCCGTCACTGTAGCTTCGCACCTTTTTGCACAGATTAGTTCTGTGGTCTTGTTGGTCCAGGTTCTCAAGTAGGTTGCACCAACATAGTGCGTGTCAAGGGGGCATGTCTCAATTTTTCCAGTGGCCATTCCAGGCGGACCTACAAAAACTTACTTCCTGGAATACTTATAAGCATTTCCTGATTTCCGTCCCACTCGCCTGATTCGCTTTGCACCCATTTTTTATTTTTGTCGCAGTTATTCGCCTGAATCTCAGAGCATTTACTTTGGACTGACCTCCTAACTCGTTTGAGCAGTTGCTGTTCTAGAGGTAGCAGACATGTTTCTCGCCTCTCAGTGTCCTGAACCTTTTTTATAGTTACTTGCCATCGAGTCCAGGCATGCTTCTCATGAAACTTTGCTAGGATGTACTCAGTAAATGACTGCACGTCTAGAATGTGCTTTCGTGGCAAAGTATTATCCTTAAAAAGTTCTACCGTTCGGTTTTTGTTTTGACTAAAAAACGTCTGGTTTCCCCACACGTGGTACTCAGCTTTTTCCCCACTGTTAAGTGGAGACGTTCAGGGTTGAGACCTTGCCGACTGTGCAAGCTGTTACATTCACCCTGTCCTGATTTAACTCTATGCTCCAGGTGACCCACTGTATATCGGGGCACACACGCTCCCGATCATGATCCTCCATGTTGACAAAGTACTTGCTGCGCGAAAGGCATTTTCCCTAGGTTTGGGTGTGCACGTAAAACCCGAACGTGGCTTCATTGTGTATTTTCGCATCGGGTTTGGCGTGACATGGCTTCTGCAGACACGCAATGGATATTTAACATCACTTAGAAACAAGAGCTGCAAAAGTCTGGGATCTCGTTCAAAACGATCAAGGAAATCTTGCTACACAAACTGGACAATTAAGTAGACCCGCATGTTGACACGACTACGGACAAACTCACTGAAATTAGAACACCACGCAGGTTTTGCAAAACTGACCAGATGAATTGTGAAAACTCGCCGCAACAAATATAGCTTTGCACTCAGTATTCACTCAGATATCAGAACTAAACCTTAACAATCAAGACGTATTCCCACAAGCCTGCATAGACGTATTCTAACAAGCCACGTAATTTTGTATTGCATGAAAAAAAAACTACATAAGGGCAGTTTGAGACTCAGGCACATTGGTCACACTCGCACTAATAATGGATTTTTCAAACTTGTGGAAGCATTGCTATGTAGACTCACTCATGCTTCTTTTCACAAAGTACGGTGTACGTGGCTTACCGCTATCAGCATGTCACTGCCTCGCTACATTACCTGCCAAGATGTGTGCGTTCAACAGTCTCATGGAACAAAACGCCTGCTACCGTAATTTAAAGTGAAACTTTGCGGATTTGTTGCCACGGTATTGTTATGCAATAAAGACCAACAGCAGAAGAATCCGCTCGCGACTTTCGCAAACCGCCTCTACAGGCAAAGGAAGAGACATGAGTGAACTGCAAGCTCATCACTGCATGACACTATAAGTATGAACCTGACTCTTGTGCAGTGTGAGTTTCATACCGGCAAAAAAACTGTCATTGCAAGAATCAAATCAATTAATCGGAATTTAAGATGCCGACGACAGGCTTTTCGAGAAATAGTTGGTTCTTAATCCCAATTTCCAGGGGGAAACGGGCATTTGTCCCCCTGCAGACGCCCATGCGATCATTGAGTATTTTATATCAGGTTCCACAAAAAAGGCCAGCTCATCTAATGAACCGAAGAAGCGTTTTTGACTAATTGTTAGCAGAAGTTAATTTTTAGTTTCCTTAGCGATTAAGTAATGTGCAGTACAAAAATATTTTGGCGATGAGTTTAAATGAAATCAAGTGTCATATCAACACCTCTTTAGGTCTGGTGGGGGTTATGCATCCCCAGCATCCCCCCCTGTGTTCGTGCCTGGTGAGTGGATGAGTTTCTTGCCGGAACTAATCCCCCCATGTTGCAGCGTGTAAAATGCTAGATCAAGAGATGTTTGTTAGCAAACAACTTGCCCCTGTTAAGCAAAAATTCATTGAACATCCTTCATTAGCTCAAGGAATTTTGACCTAGCAGTGCAATTGTGTTCACACCGACAACGGAGACAACGCAACGCGGCATTGAACTACTGCGTGGAAGCACCATGCGCCTCAACACTCAGCTCCAATGCAGAAACGTTTTTGACAAAACACCAGCTATCTACAGCTTGGTGTGGATATTTGGCTTTACGAAGTCATGACTACGATTCAATGTTTGCAGACAAAAAATTGGGGGACAAAGGCTCTTTCACTCCCACCTGGATACACGTCTGGTAGTAGTTGCTGATGGCAATGTGGTTTATGATCCGTTTAGTGCAATTGAAATCCAGCAGACTGTTCACGCCTGCGACAAATTTGGCATGGTCAGCTAAATGCGCAAACAACGTGATTCGTAACTTAATGGTTAGATTATTCGTCTTACTTCACATAAATTTGAGCTGAAAAGGAATCATTTGGTAAAAATTTTAGCGTTTTTGCTGGTGACAGTGGTGTTGCATGGTTAAGATTGATAGATTTGAACTGGTAATGAGCTGATTCTTACCAGTGTTTGCTTGCCTAAATAAAAGCATATCCATCGTCAGATCAACAACACTTGTGGTGGCTTTAATCTTGTTTATGGTACTTGGTAGTGGTATGAAATGAATTGGAAAATGACTTGAAACTAGAGCTTAGGTATGGAGTATTGACTGCGAATTTTAAGGGCTCAGCACGCCTGCTCCCACTTCTGTTGTCACAACATTTTATTCATTACTAGGATTAGTGGGATTGATGCTGTTTACTTCAAATTTACTTCGAAGTGCAATGTTGAAATATGTGAAACGGTATTTAACAATTGATAGAAATTCTACCTTTATTAGTGACGTTAGATGCATTTTTGGGCAATATGCTTTTAGGCTCAGTGTGATCTATGATGAGATTATAAAGTGAGATCGTTTTACACGATATCCAGCAGAGCTACCTAAAATGCCAATAATGTCATAGGAAGGGTCCTTTCATTCATGTTAGAATTGTCGTTTCAGCAATAACTATGCTTTCCATGTGGGCAACAACGTTGAAAAGAAGCGTTACACGCTACAATAAAAAATGTCAAACTACGGAAACGTGATTTGTCATTCAGCAATTCATGAGACTCCTATCTTGAGTCTTGCGTTTTCACTTCAACGTGTAATAAGAACCATGCATTCTACTCCTACCCAGGTCGGAAACACGTTTCAGACGTTTTTTTCTGATCTACGGATATCCAAAACAATATCTAACACAAGCACGCAGCATACTTCAGTGCAAAGGTGCACAACCCGGTTTTCAATAAAAATGTGTGCGACCGGGCACATGTAATAAAATTTATAGGAGTCGAACTTTAACAAAAACTCTTCGTATACTGCATTAAGATGCTTCGGGCAGTTGTTCTTAAACATAAATTCCTAAACTGCTTTTGTCTGTAATAACTTTAACAACGTGTTCATCACATCCGGAAATCGGGTTTCTGCAATTTTTAATCTTTATCAGGAGAATTAGAAAGTTATTTCCCAATAAAATTTATACCTTGTTCGTCTGCAAATTCAATATAAGTGAACAATGCAAGCTTTTGTCTTTTATTGCAAAGAATGCCGAGTCCTGGGATTTCATGTTGTTCGGTCAACTTTGCTGCTGCAGCCGACTCTACACATTGCATCGAACCAGAAAGAAGCAGCTGAAACCTGTTTCATCATTGCGAACAATGCGCTAGCGAAAGTTAAACTTGGCTCAGATGGAAGTTCAGATGATTGATGACTCTTGGATGGATGTCGTTTGACGCACATCCTGTTGGACACGCATCTGAGGTGAGGTACTTTGCTGACGTTGTTATGCATATCGATTTACAGCATCTTTGATCTCATCTGGTTTGCGACTCGTTGAAACAAATGTAAACTAAGCGAAGCTTCTCGAATAATCGCAGATTGAAACAAGAGCTTCGCACGCCACCATTTCCTTTCAGTGCTGACACGAGTGAACTTGACTTGAGTGTCGACTAATTACATTTCACCGCAATGCTATTCTTGCACATGACAACTTACTCGGTGAGGTTATCTTTCATTATTCATTGTAATTGTGACTTTCCGTTGCCTTCCTGTTGTTCCACCATCGTTTCATTATTTATTGTATCGCATGCAGCTTATTCAATTCCGATCTCATAACTGCAATTGCGCACAGCTTTCAACCATTTGTAAATTTTGAAGTAACGGAAACATAACGTTGCAAAAACTTCGTAATGTTATCATAATGTGCTGAACACCGCATGTTGGCGACATTCAATCAACCTGAAACTCAACGTGACAACGAAAATGTAGTTTTCTTTTAACTTACTTGTATCTTACAGACAAACAGATTCCGGAAAAAAAACAGGACAGGACAGCTAGAAGCAAGAAAGGTATGTTGTTTGGAATGAAAACTTGAGAATCTTCTATCTGCATTAGGCTGGACAGCTATCAAGTTTTGTTAAATATCATCTGATGTCACAAGTTAAAATGTTGTTGGTTCTGATCAGGACAGTACAACTGGAACTCAATATTCAGGCTCCAGCTCCAGGCATCTAAAATTCTGCCTTCAGCTTCAGAACCATTTGGTCCATTGAAGACTGAAAACCATCGTCATATTTGTGCAATTCGTTTGCCCAACAAATTATTTCTGTGGAACCGGAACCCCAATTTCAGGCTTC
>Ga0210059_1010036_pt1 | contig 14682 bp, 10 predicted proteins | sample Ectturendosymbi2_FD_188042 | JGI IMG/M metagenome (GOLD analysis project Ga0210059, IMG submission 188042) | Ecteinascidia turbinata endosymbiont from Florida, USA - Sample 2 (SPAdes) (version 2) | ecosystem: Host-associated > Tunicates > Ascidians > Unclassified | place: Key West, Florida...
TGACGTTCTCAGATAAATTTCTGACGTCTGATGTTTTGGCGACAAATCTGATGTTGACTGGGTTCTTGCTTTTTTCCACATTTCCTCTCATTTCAGGACGAAAATACGTTAGATTCATGATTTTTAAGTTTCTTTCATCAATCTCTCACCCTAATCAGTGGCGTAACTAGAGGTTTGACCCTTGGGAACAAAGCTTGGATGAAGGGGGCCCACTAGCCAAAACATAGAAAAAAACGTTAAGAAAGATACTGAATCTCTGGATGTCGTGAATGTCTGTACTAGATAAAAAAATGAAAACACCCCGAAAAACGCACAAAAAACAACAATCTAAAGAATACTAAATATCAAAATGTCAACTGGAGAGGGCCCAGCTTTTACATTGAGCTTGCCAGAGGGGAAGGTCTCTCTTTGCCCCCTGTCAGTTAAGCCACTGACCCTAATGTGTGTTTGATTATCGTTTCAAACTAAAGAAGCTCTCTTCGCTGCGTTGAAACAAACATTTTACGTAAATCATAAACGACTTCTCCATTTAATGGCGATATTTCGCTCTGTTTTGGATTCAACGAGGGTACTCGCACTTTGTTAGGTTTGTTAATAGAAGCATTTAGCTTATGTGAAACCATAGCGTAAAAATTTGGTGTTATCGGATGTTGAAGAAGGCAACAATCTGATGTTAACAAGACTGACCCTAGTGGCAACGTTGATTGATACTAAACAGCAGTCAGCAACCACTAGCTTTTAGCACGTGAATAGTAATGTTTTCGTGACATTTGTGCAATAGGCGTGATGCACGAGTAGAGAGTCATACCCATGCCAAAAGAACGATTATTAGAAAAAGTCACCAGTGAAATCAAATATATTTGCATTCAACAAAACCGAAAATACTTACAGGCTATTCAGTAGCTATTCCTAAAACTGGCAGACAGTCAAATTTATAGATAAATCAGTTGCTGTTGGGGGCCCTTGTCCCCTTGATACTTAACGCAACATATAGGAATATAATATTGAGTTGTATTCTTGTATCGCTCCTGAATTACGAAATTTTTCACACGAGCATTTTATTTGAAACAAATACATTTCATCACAGGGGGCCCCCTTACAACGGGGGGCCCGGGGCAATTTCCCCCGTTGCCCCCACCTTAATCCGGCCATGCCTTGGTGTTTACCCGTTCCTGCTCGGCATGTCGGTTGCATCCCTTTGTAGCCCGCTTGGATCGAATCCAGCTTGGCAGTGGTCATTAAAAACTTCTTTGATCCTTCTTCGGGTCAGTCCTTTCGATTAAACTTACTTCTGACTAAAAACAGCAACTTTTGAAATTCTGATTAATGATAAATCTCCACCTGAACTACCATCCCTTGCCGCGCAAATCGAGACGCAAATCACTAGCAGTTAAACGTGAGTGTGACAAGATCAGCCTAGCACCCACAGATTAAATATGTATGTGTATCTTAAATTACAGTCGTCCTAATGCATTACCCTTCTTGAGCGAATTACGTGATAACATACATACTTAAATAACTGAGTAAGTTTTACTAGTGGAGATTAGTAAGACATAAAAGGTTGAGTTTTGTTTGTATAAGCAAATCGCTTGAATAGGGGCACCGATCCGAAAGGATTGCAGATCTCCTTATCGCGAGTATTAAAGAACAGAATTAACATATGAAAATTATGTGAGCGTTGTAACATGTCGAAAAGTGCTTGAATATCATGAAACATTGTACTTTGGTGAGTACCATTTTATTTCATTTGAACATATATGTCGTGACGAATAAAAGACTATAAAACTAAGTGTTATGTGCTTTAATGGTGTGTACATTATTTAGTATGAACTGTTGAGAAACATTTAGTAATCGGTCAATTGATAGGGTCTGTTAACCAGACGTAGTTTCTGCGAGAACGGTCCCAGATTCAGTAATGAGAACCCACGTATTCATGTTATCTACTGAATCTAAAGCACAGTACGATGCCACTCTCTAGGGTCGCATCTTGTGTAATATTTGGCACCCAACGTGTTTTGTTTTCAAAAAACAAATAAACAACATATATACATTTTTCGGTTCATACTTTATTTTGTTTTTAATTTTCCAACACACCATTTTTATATTTTTTCAAGAAGATGTAACGTTTTGTCACCTATTCGTGTTTAATATTTAAATATATTCTTTATAAAATTTTAAGCACCCATGTCACATTTGGCATTTAACGTGGATTAAAAATTCTTTTCGTGTGAAATATTAACCACCCGACGTGATTCAACAACTTTTTTCTGTTCATCTTTATTTTTTACAGAATTCATCTTCTCGAGAGGAACAACCACCTCACACATTTATATTCCTATGATTTAAGTCAACATTGCTGCTATTCTCCTTTTTTAAGTCTTACATACAAATTTTCCTTAACACCTTCCTAAGATGATTCTAAACACTAAAAATATACCGAGCCTATTTGAAATATGATCATTGATCATACGCTTTTCATCAGGGTACTTAGCCAAAAAAGGATTGTTTCAATTAATGTTAGTTGTAGAATTCTATTTACATTGTTCTAAGGTTTGCTGTGCTTTTACAGCTTTGTTACATTACCTCCACAAACTGTATTTAATATACGTTCTGCTATGTCTGATTTAAGAGAAACTATGGACTCTTTTAGCATCATTCCAGGAGCCTTAGATTTAACAACAGTCACACTTTCGTAACTTTAAAATTCCTAATTGAACAATTCCCCTTGCTGCCAAACACGGTTCAAAAGCGACTGCAAGAGGACTTCTGCTCCGCGACGTCAACAGCGCCGAACCTTCTTCACACAGGGCGTGCAGCGAACATGTTTCTAGAACCGTCCGCAGACATGGCAAACACACGCGATTAGTCACGTTTGCATTCAACAGCAAGCGTCGTGACAACAAGCCATCGAGGGCGTGCCTCGATCGGTGCTTGCACTTTTCACGAACCGCTCTCACGAACCAGCAGTAGGACACAGCAGCAACGTCACTTGATTTTGAATTTTTGCAGAACGACTTTACATAGCATCTCTGGTTAAAATATTTTGGAAATTTGCTACATTTTATATACACGAGGTTTGAAATGTATTTATTATTTTTTAAATATTTATAGACACTATTTTCACATTTTTTACAAGACGGCGCAACACTTTTGAGCCCATACGTTGCATAGTTTTAGAACCTCTACAAATCATCCGCAAAAGCGAACGTTTCATTTTTTAAACACTTTTTTACAAGATAACGCAGCTTTTTTCCACTCAATGTGCGTTGTTACTAAACTAATACTTGACTATCACACTTTAACAAACCTTCCATCTGACTGTGCTAGTGCTCACACCCTTGCACAAAATATATAAAATTTTTTAACTTTCACACTGTGTGTAAAACATAAAAAAAAACAAATTTGTTTAACACAATCACATAAAAACTGCTAGAAGCTGAATTAAAACTACCACTTTCGCACTAAAAAAACATTTTTATTAAAGAACAAAAATTTTATATTTCTCAGTATTAGAAATACTCACAATACAACTTTCAATCCTGTTGCTTCCTACGACTTCGTACCGCATATTCGCAAGCGAAACAAATAACATTATCTATTCGTAACTATCTCAATTTGCTGCCTTTGTCAGGAATATTACATTTCACTTTGGCACTATGCCACTTTTTTAAACAAAACGCATATTGAACGGTAGCACATTTTGACAATCTTTTTGCGAAACTGCAGTCCAGATAAACTGCTTGCGTCAAGCGAACTTATACTGACGTCGTGATCTAACTGTATCACCTCACGTCTAGTTGACAGCCAAACGGCTTGCTCAGAATTTTTGGAGTTTAAACACAGCATCATGAAACGTCACGAAATCGTCACGACTTATTCGTGAGTCATTCTTGTTCAGCGATGCAGCTGCTCTCTGCGCTGTGACGTATTCCATGCGTATTTTCATAACAGAGTCATTTATTGTTATCAGTTCGAACCTTATGCCTAACATAGGAATACTTCGTGATTTAGGTGCCAATTCAACACTTGATGGTCAATTCGTTGTTGAAAAATTTCTTCATATTTTTACTGGCTTAACTACTTCATTTTATTGAAAATTGTTAAGTGCCGACGTTGCATCTGATATCAAACGTAGTTTCAAAACAACATATTTCGTTACAACCGCTCCAACAAATGCCAGCCTAATATCTGGTGCACAATGCAGGCCACTAGCTAGCTATGCAAAATCATAAATTAGCTAATCGCTAAAGTAACATTCGAATAAAATTTCATATTTCTAAGTTCTAATTACTATTTCTTCAAATCTTCATTTATTGATAACGTTACACTCGATACTCAAGACGCTTAAATAAAACTCAAGACGTATCAGCTCTACTCTTTATATTTAGTAAACTACCCTAAAGGTGAAAGCTACATTTTGCTTTCAAAGTAGTTTAAAAACATTGCTCTAAATCTACTGGTTTTGCGAATTTCACTCATCATCCTTCTTTAACGCTGATTAAACCTTTTCAGGCACAATTGAAGATAAAATCTTTAGTAACGCCCACTAACCATGTCAATAAAAACAATATAAATCAGGCTATTTTCATTTGATGTGAATACTACATCAGACGCCTAATGCGATTTAAAATTTATTTCATTTTTTCTTAAAGTTTAAGATGCGCACTCGTGAACTCTAACCGATATCAACGTAACCTTCAACATCGATAAACAGTTCGGAACTTTTGCATGGCAAATATTGCCTTCAAGGGATTTTCATCACTTTCACTCCTATGGACGCCAGAATTATCTGAGACCCCTCAACTCTATATTTTTCATTCGCTTGGGGTCACAATATTTTTTTTGGATGCTGCAATTTCCATGAGTCATACCGTGTTTTTACTCACTGCAGAAAAATATTCCAAACCTCAATGCAGACTACAAAAATGAAAGTCTAAACTCTCGAGACGTTACATTTCAACATTTCCAGGTCCTCTCTCAGCGATGTGTTGTGTTTGATGTTGAGCGTGACCAACCAAACTTCTAACAATACTTTCTTTTCGACTTCAGGCTAAAAAGAATATTGTCATCATCGAATCCTTAATCTCATTTCCACCAATGTGAGAATTATATTTTTGAAAATTCACTATCACATTTTTTTGCAGGTCCTTCCTTCTCGACGCAACTCATTGCTCTATACCCAAATTCACTTCCACTGACTAACCTGTAACCCTCTCGTTTGACATTTTCACAAAAGTAAAACTTAACAATTTACCTATGCCACCAGATAATTAGCAAAAACACAATGATACGCATATCACGTACACCAAAACATTCATTATCCGACATACACCCAGGACACATCTGCATTACAGTCGGTCTCTTTACATTTGGGCCGTAACGCAAGACGGTGTCCACAGAAAATAAAAGCTTTTGAAGAAGTCGTCTTATTGAAGTTTGCAAATACCGTTAAGTCCAACAACTTGATGATCACACAGTCAATCTCCTCTGTCAGCGTTTAGTCTACATCACCTTACTAAATTAACTTCAATTTGAAATACAACTCTGCATGCCGCTCACATGTGCTCAAAACAGAATACGAAAACCCTTTAGCAGCGCACAGCAATCACCAGCACAGATAACGACCTTCAGACGTTCACGCAGTTTCCATACGCAAAAGCTTTGAGATGCTACGCAAACACACAGCGGCTACAGGAAGCCGGAAATACTGTTACAACAAAACGCATGTACTCCCGCGTTCTCTAGCATTCGAATTCACACCAAGCTTATAGCCAAGCACAAATGCGTTAACAACAAAGCGCAATACCTACAGCCTAATCCACTTACATTCATGGGGTCCCTTACAACAACTTACTAGCGAATCAACTTTCCAAGTTAAGACCACAATCGCAAATTTCAAATGACACAAAAAATCATTAAAAATAGCGTTGCGACCACAGTAACAGTGCTCTGCAAAGCACATCATGCCAGACTTCAAACGTGACCTCCTTTTTGTTCCAACTCAGACCGCTTTACGCGTTAGGCACTGCACTCATCAGCAAATGCAGTCATTTTTTACAGATTTCTTCTCGATGCTTTCACCTGTTTCAACTCCAACAATTTCAATAGAACGTTTCTCCTATGATGCCAATCACTTTGGATGAAAATCAACATTCAAATCTGAACATAACCCTGTATAACGAAATAAGGGCATGCCACACCATAGCCTTTATCACACACTAACTTCCAATCCTACATTTAGTTCAACCTTCCTAACCATCTGTCAAGAGTGTGCAGCAATCTTTCAGTGGCAGCCACTTATAATAACAACATGCGTAAGTCACCTACCGCAGGTTTTCTGAAACAACCAGTGCGTCAGACGTTACATATAACACTACTTTTTACTCGCCAAGCGCAAACTTCCATTGTAAAAACTTATACAACGAGAGCTTCAATGTCAGTTTAGTGCCACATACAAACCCGATTTTGAGTTCGCATACTTCACGACAGACTTTCTCTAGGAGACAAAACTCATTTCTTTTCCGACTTTTATGAGTTGTAGGAAAATATCGAATGTAAATGCCGTATATCGCTCTTAATTGCTAGACATAATTTTTTTCGCAAATTTGCTCATTTTATTGATACGTTTTAAAACACGTCCGCTTTTTCTTAACCACCCACCAGTTTTATGACAGGCGAAATGAAGACTGCCTATACTACGTTTTAAAAGCAGACAACAGTTATAATATGCGTATAAATGTTACAAATTTGCAGATAGCTGTCAAATGTTAGAGATTGCAGGTAGAATACTTTATTGTGGCTGTGTTACAGTGCTAGTGCATGCACAAGTTACAAAATTTTTACGATTGTGCAAACCTTTTCATGTTGCCAGCGAAGATTAGCTATTCGCCGAGTCACTTCAGCAAGGTCATACGTAAAAACAGATCTGAGACATCTCTTCATCGCATGCCTTAAAAATTTCATGAGAAATATGCAAAGACAATTCCAACATAATTCCACTCTAGTCTCACATCTTAACAAAAATTTTTTTGCGAAAAAAAAACACTAACCATTACACATTTGCAGAAAACATTACAATTGTTTCACAGATCAAAACAATCTCCTCAAACTGTAATATATGGCACACAAAACTTAGAAATTAATTCTAAGTTTATCTTTTTATTTATTACAGCCTTTTCTCACCTTACAACTGCATTACAACTAGAAAATAAATCAAAATGCCGCAACCAAAACTCTTCAAGCATTTTGTCAAAAAAAGCAAGGTTGATGAATTTCTGTCCCAACGATCTCCTCCATTACCAGCAGAAACAAATCCATTGGTCACACAACAACAAGCAAGTGCAACAGGCACACGGACACCCATTCCAAGCACTCCAGGCCATTTTCCGAAAGTAACAAAAGTCACATCAACGCTGGAACAGGAAGATGGAATAATACACTATCACACACGTCCAAATTTAGCGACAAAAATGAAACAAGTTTCAAATGTCCCACAGACGCAAAATACATCTCATCAATTGCAAGACCCGCAATATGCATCAAACCACTCAATAGTTGGTGAAGTCAATGAAATTACCACTGAACAGGTCAATTGTCGACCACAAAAACCAAAACATGAATTCCATACTAACACAAAGCAAAGACGACATCAACATCGCCTTTGTTATAAATGCAGACAAACGGGCCATTTCATAAAAAATTGTCCGCAATTCACAGAAACAGAGCATTAACTAAAGCAAATTAGCTATGAGTTCATGATATATCCTAGCAATACATGTGGGGAAACACTTTACAATGTTTCCCAGGTGCATAACCTGTTTTTCTGTGGAAGTGGAATGGCAACAAAAATATGCATTGAACTTCTCCACGTTATGTGCAGTCTGTCATTTCATGGACTCCAACCGCCAGCTACACCCACTCAAAACAGCTAAATATGTGGACTATTGTTACATTAATAAAAGCTCAGCGACTCATACCCTTTAACTTTAGTAAAGCTTTAAGACACCCACATATTTCCTTGAAATTGCTTTCACAAGCGCAATTCTTACTTTTCGCATTTTTCAGAACATAGCTTTAACATAACATGGCTAATCACATATCCGATGCTGAACTTTCGTATCTTAAGGGAAAATCCACTGAACAATCCATGGAGGATTCCACACTTCTAGAGGCAAATCCTGCTTGTGAACAGGACAACAATACTGACTTGATACAGATTGAGGAATCAACAAAAGCTGAAGTGTCACAATGTCAGCAAGATAATGATCAATAGGCAACTCGTGAAGATCTATACACTATCATAGAGACCTTACTCACAATGATCAAAACGCTATACCACATTCTCACAACTCTGACGAAAGTCAGAAAACACACAGTCTCACAAAAGCGATCACCTCTCTCTTATGCAGCAAAGCGTATATGCCTCAATTGCAGAAAACCAGGACATATAGCACGCGACCGCAGAGCAAACAAAGCCTTTTTTAGCCAGAATCAGCAAAAAGTGCACAGCCAACGCTTCAACATTCAACAGACAATTAACCCAAACTTCACATCCAGCCAATCACAGTATAAACATTCATCATCACAAAGTGATACCAGACACAATGATGTGCAAAAGCAACGACCAGGCAAAAATCAGTGTTCATCATCTCAAACCAACCTAATATTTACACAACAACATGACTTCAGATCGCCAGAATTCCAAACCAATGGGTCAAACTCTTCGCAAGACTCTTTTCAGAGCAAGACATCGAACAGAAGTACAAAAAAGACGAGATTGAACATGGCACAATCCAACTTCAGGTAAGAAGACAGTTGTCAGAAGTGGTCCTAAGATTTTGTTTGAACTTTGACATTTTTTTTCCGCTTATGTAAATGATAACCCGCTTACATAGTGAACTCCTAAAGCTACTGTCAATCAACCTTCATTCACAACACCAGCTTTAATGTAATTTGTTTTGTGTTTTTGTTTTTGTCAAATCTATGCCTGTTAGACGGACTTTCAAAAGAAACAACACTAAACAGTATCCATAATTTTTCAAGAAGGACTTTTCTTGTGGATGTTTGCATATTGCTTGCGATACGAACTCCTAAAGTACATGCCAAGTAGTGCTCATCTGCCGGAAGTGTTGAGGCTTCGGAGAGGATTTTTTTGTGGCTGTTTACACATTACTTGCGTGACGAACACCTAAAGTCCAAGCCTTGCAGTACTCAGCTGTGGAAGAATTTTTTTTGAGGTCTCTCACTAGTTCTTTGATTTTGATGTAATCGTGCACGGAATATTAAGATAAATTTATTTTGTGATGCATCCAACGTGAAAGAATATTGAGAAAAAAAAGAAGCTTTTAGTTAATTGAGGTGAAAACTTCACTACGTGACCCTCATGCCGGCAATTGTTCTATCCACTTTCTTATTATCTCTTTTTCTATCTCTTCTTTTTCTTCCTTTCTAATGAGCTTCAATGGGTCAGTTTTCGATAACAGGCATTTTTAGTTAGAAGTTATGAGATTTTCTAGATGAAATTTACTGGGCGAAGATGATTTTCATGACGATTCTTGCAATTTTGACTTGAGACGGGCGGACTCTTCCTAGTACTGAAACCCTGTATCTATGTGGACAGCTCTGTATCTATGTGGACAACCCTGTATCTGTGTGAACAGCCCTGTATCTATGTGAACAACCCTGTATCTATGTGGACAACCCTGTATCTATGTGGACAGCTCTGTATCTTTGTGGACAACTCTGCATCTTTGTGAACAGCCCTGTATCTATGTGGACAATCCTGTTTCTATGTGGACAGCTCCCTTTTTTATCGATTGGACAGAATCGTTTCTGTGTGGACAGCTCTGTTTCTGTGTATACCCAAGGAAGTATCTAGCCCTTACTCAGATTTTTTTTAAAAGATATATTATTTGAGTTCGTGGATCGCCCACTTCAGTTGTATTCGTTTGAAGTAATTTTCCTTGTGTTTTTCTGTAATGTAATTTTATCACGCGTTATTGGACCACGACTGTCACTGTCTCTTAACCTTACTGTCTCTTACCCTACCGTTTATTTATTATTTTTTCAGGAACCTGCATCGACACCAACAAAACACTAAACTGACTATAATACAGGGGAAAGAAACAAACTCGACACCCCATACAGGGATAAATAACAATTAATGAAAATTTTTTTTTCAAATGACGTGTTTCCGACACCTCGAGATTTTACACAACAATCAACTGGATCCACAAACCCCTATAGACACAGGATCCCCCACCATATGTTATACGAAAATTAAGTCGAATTAAGAAATACTTGAACAATGTTCTCCCTTTTTTTAGAAGAACAGGGGACGCACCCAGAATCGGAAATAACCCCTGGTGATACAGAACAGTCAATACCTTCTTTACAAAATAATACTCAGAGTCAGCAAACAAAGACATCATAATCCACAACTTATCTTTCACCCCCTCGAGTAACTACACGGAGAGGAAGAACAGTAGAACCCAAATTCTCGCCTGCTATGCTCTATAACTAAACATCAATTTAAATTTTTGTCATTAAATCATACCTTTCATACGTTTCACCGTATATTAATTGAGATATGTTTAAAATTTTTCAGAAAAAAATTCAGTAAATGTAATTCAAGATGACTAATTTAATATTACTGGTCACATTTCTGGTGACATTACTAGCCTTAACTCAAGCACAACACGTACACAATAATCTAATATCTGAAGTATTTGCCAGAATTCACAATGTTTCCGATACCGCACTTACCCGACTGAAAAGACAGACAGCCGAAAAACAGGAATATTTATTGAGTGTTACACTTGGTTTTACTTTATTTGAATGCATTTTATTGATAACTAGTTTAACATTGCATGTAGTCTCTGTAGCTGTATTAAAACATAGTCGCATTTTGCCTTCTTAATTATAACATAGACTAAAATTGTTCAAGAAAATTGATATTTAGTAGCTAAAGACACAAGATAGAGATGTTTCACTTGCCACATGACCGACGTTTAAAATTATCTACACAAAAAGTCTCACAATACCACTTACACACAGCATGCATAACTGCTGAAACTGCAATATACTTAAGATTGAAACAACCACACACCCCTCCACTGAATGACGCAAGTACATTCGATTCAACGGATGAATAGCATAGATTGCGCACTTTTAATGCAAATTGGAATCAGGCTTTATACGATCCAAAGGATCTAGCGAACGAAGGATTTTTTTCTCTCTCTACCACCTACAATAATATCCAATGTTTCTCAGGTGGTAACGTCCTAACTAAATTTCCGTCAAACACTTTCAGCTTCATCATTCATTTCCTTGCATCTCCAAACTGCAAACATCTTCATCAATCTGACGAGACAAACAAAACCGATGGTACCTATCGCTTTACACAATTACACAAAATTGGGAACTCAAAAGACCTCCAAGAAAACACGCCTGAAGCACATATGAACCACCTTATCAAAGTGACTGGTTTCACTAGCATGGCGAGTCTACATGAAATCTACTATAAGTGCTTCTCATGTTATGGAATACACAACAAATGACAACTTACTGACGATACATGAAAAATACCTGCACAGTATTTTCCATATTGCCCACACGTCACAAATTGGAAAACTAAATTTCTACACACGTGGTGTTTCAGCAATGACCTGCCTTATTTAGCATTAGGACAAATTGTTCACCCTTGACACACCCTTACTCTCTTTCAACACCTTACCATGACAAGCGAGATATTCAGAAAAACTCTCCAATATTTTTCAAAATCACCTGCGGCTTTGTGTGTAGTACCTTAACCATCTCTGCCTTGTCTTTACGAGGTACTATGGAAAATAACTTGGCTAAACATTACTTAGAAACAAAGACGATACTTACTAAAGACATTGGATGAGGGCGTTAAAAACCGTGCAGTTCACTTGAATTTTCGTTGAAAAACGTGCAGTTCACTTGGATTGGCAATAGATCCCACTCTTACAGAATTCTGTGGGCGACGCAAGGGATTTTTTAAAGATTTGACCTTGCTGCCCGCAAAGACATTTTGAGAGACAGCAGCTGTTTTATCTGAATACTGAGATGATTGTAAAGCAAGGTTTTCGTGTATTTTGATGTTGGTAGTAAAGCGAGTTTAAACTGTTTTGAGTGACAGTTGGAATATAATTTAAGAACCGTTTTGGTCTCTCACAACCCCTTGAAAAACACTGGGCCCCGCGCCGGAAATATTCACAATCAGCTTCGATACAAAGTACAAATTTGTGTTGGTTGGTTGGCGAAGCGCGGGGCCCGATTAGAAGAAATCGGTCAAATCGGCTTGAAGCCTGCCCTGGAACGTTTACAGCTTTTAATCTCAAGTCACATTATGAAAACCAAAAATCCACTCCAGTTTAGACAGTTAAATGCGCACTGAACACAGTAGCCTACGCTAATAAACAATACCAATGTGGGACTGAGTAGGCAAATACTGCAGCCTATATGATCAACTCACGGCCGGCGTTAGCAAGTGCAGGGCCCGACTTGAAACACTTTTGCGGGGCCCCACTCAGTGGTGTGTATATATTTTTGAGGGCATCAAGACGTACTGGTAGAAATCAATAATGTTACAAAGGCAAGGACCGAAAGGGTGACGCCAAGACCTCTCCAGCAGAGACTTAAATGGACAGCGCCGTTAAACCCAATAAATCAAAGGATTGCAAGTAACCCTCATTAATACCTCCTCTCTGGCCAGATACCTCCCTGATCAGAAGGGAGATACGAATGTAGTAACTGCAGAGACCAGAAGTAGCGAGTGCTGTGCTAGAGGATATCCAGAGCTGAGAAGTTTGCCGTAGTAGCAAACGTTTATATTTTTCTAGGCCAGGAATAATAGCCATGGATGACCTACCGCTTCACCACTTGGTGGTAATCTTTTACAGAGAAACTTAGGAAATCGTGTCCTATCACTCTCGTTTCTGGGGAAAACGTCTGCTGTGATTGCAGGCAGTCCTATTTGGGTTAAATATTCCAGGGTAGTCACCAACATTCCGACTCACGACACCTGGCTAAGTAGCAGGATAATTTGTTCATCCCCAGTTTGAGTGTTCTTGCTCGCATGCCTCATCAGATGCACATCCGAGGAGGTTCCTTCATTGCCAGAATCAACACTTTCGAAACGATTTGTATCACGTCCGGTACATAAGCGTCTACTTTGACTCTCTGGCGTAACATGACCAGGCTGGCTGTCTACGCTGTCGCCATCTTCAATGTGGTGTGGCATTCAGGGTATATCCTCAGTGGTTAAAACACTTGTCCAACGCAACTTTCCTTTTTTATGCTTCGGTCTGTTTTTTCCTTAGCTTTAGGCCTCTTTTCGTTGCCACCTAATATTTTCGGCCTATGTCTCTTGGTCTTTGACTCATAATATTTAGCTTCGTTGCAGACAAAACGTATTCTTAATAAATAGCCCAAATTCGGCTGTTTAAAGCCAAAAACAAAACACTTGCCTATCACTATATACTTTACACGTGGAAACTGGTTACAATGAAAACCAATTAATAGAGAACCGATTAAAAAAGTAAAAACCACTTATTAAAGTAGCTTAGAATATCACGGAGAAGGTTAAATGTTTTTTTTTATTATTATTAACACTAAAGAAACTCGTATGAAATGACTGCATATCTCCCAATACATTTTAAATCTACTTTTCAATTTTTCAAAACAAGCAAGTACTGTAGTAGCCTCAAACTTCTACGAAAGTTATTCCACTTTTCAGACTTTTTGCAACTTTCAGTTTGTTAGGCTATATCTCAGAAATTACGACGACGCCAAGCTGTGACAATGATGCAATAACCTTTAATTTCGGCAGTGTTTCATGATGGAATTTTTCACCACAAGAACATCATAAGGCGTATTTCACTTGAACCAAATTGTCACTTCAGTTACTTTGAAAATGGCTCGACTGTTAGTAATTTTCTGCTACATTTTGAGGAACCGCTATTTGTTGGCCCAAATTTCATGAAGGCTGTTGGAATTACCACATGATCCCAGTTCACTCAAGGGCAGTGTCTATTTTGTCGTCAGGGGCAAAAAAATGGCAAAATAGTCTCAGATTATTTTGCCGTTTTGGCCATTATTTTGCCATTGATTTGGCCCATATTTTGCCTTAGTTTGGAAAATAAAGACTACCGCATTTTACTCTATTCTTCAACTAGTCGCTACCCCCACCCCGCTATCCGCTCTACCCCTTGTGAGGTCCATCCCGGCGTGGGTGGGACCTTTTTAAATATTTTATTTTTATTTACAGGTACACATAAAATAAGCCTACAACACATTTTTAATACAGTAGTATAAGTCAATACAGTAAGCTACAAAACCACTAGACCTAAAAGTGGACGCTCAAACGGCATTTCCTGTTGTATATTTGTTTGTCCTCTCGAATCAAGGTCCAGACATAATCCCCCATCATGGCCTCATCCCATCTTCCTTGATACCTCTTCTCCATCACCGGAATATCCTGATGAAAACGTTCACCATGCTCTTCGCTCACGTCCGTTAAATTTGGCCTAAAAAAATCTAAGTGAGAATGCAAATAGTGCATTTTTATTGACATCCTGCATCCAAGCTTGCAGTATGATTGCAGTAAGGCTTCCACAAGATCTTCATAATTATCGGCTTTATTTCTTCCAAGAAAACCAT